>Ga0209681_1000136_pt1 | contig 18821 bp, 18 predicted proteins | sample WorMetLIZISLAND2_3_FD_187416 | JGI IMG/M metagenome (GOLD analysis project Ga0209681, IMG submission 187416) | Marine gutless worms symbiont microbial communities from Max Planck institute for Marine Microbiology, Germany - Olavius clavatus LIZARD... ... | reverse complement strand
TTTTTGATGTCTGTAATTTGTATGTTTATATATTTATATTGCAGCATATGTCATTTTTTGGTTGATATGCATTTGCTATTTAAGATGTATTTGATAATATTTGCTTCACTTAAGTATTATGTACCATTTAAAACAATAGGTGTACGTTATGTGTCAGTATTGTTTGGTTAGTGAGTTTTTTTTACAGTACTTGCACAAGTCCATCAGCTGGCCTGTGCTGAAATGTAGACCTCCATTCATTAAATGCTGTGTCTTTTTCATTGTTGTTAATTTCTTATATGGATTTTTTTCTGTGTCAATACTAACTACTTGCTCTGATGCCATTTTTCCTTCATGATATTAACATAAGAATACTGCAGGTTTGTTTCTGTACTTTCTTGATACTTGATAACTCCTATCTAGAAAACTGGTGTTGGTTTATTGTGGCTGAAAAATTGGCAGTTGGAGTTGACATAGTTTTATAGGATGTAGGTCACTGGGTGTCTTAATCCTTATTTTTAATACATCAAATTAACTTTCAGTGTATCATGACAATGGCAGTTATGGTATCAATGTATGTGCTTGTTTGTATTTGTTCCTGCACGCAGCTGAAAAACGCAGTAATACAACAGCAAACACCAAACAGCAGGTACCAACCAACGTCACCAGTTCAACAGTGATGCCAGCGAAATCATTGGCTATTCCAACATCTACCTTGTCACCCACTAGTGCCAAGCCTCCTAGTATGTATTGTAAGCAATGACATTGTTACATTTGGGATATCATTGTCATTAGTTTACAGTGGTTAGGCATTACATGTCAATGCTGTTTTTTTATTGAGCAATGTGTAGTAAACGTCCTGTAGTGTACTTTTCCCTGAATTTCATGGCTTACACATTTTGTGTATTGGCACTGTTGGTTGGGTGTGAGCAATGGCTTCTGGATTTAATAAGAAGGATAATTATTGGTTCAGATCGGCAACCTGAAACTAAGCAAGGAATTAAAGGAAAAATTGTTAGCTTCAGATCGGGAAGGGATAGGGTTAGGGTTAGGGATAAGGATCACCGATTTGAACCAGGTCGCCGATCTGAAGCTATCAATTTTGGCACCTGTTAAATTCAGATCGCCGATCTGAACCTAACACCGTGCTTAATAAAAACAGCTTTAGTAATCTCTGAACATGGAAGATGGCTGTCAAAAGGTGTTTTTGTTTGCTTAAAGGCTGGTAATTATGATCACTTTTTTGACTTTGTCTAACACTTTCATATTACATGTATTTAATAATGCCAGAAGTTATGTTATGCATATGTTGATTAACTGCAGTTGAACCACTGGTTGTGTCGGCGGGTGACAACCATACAATTCAGCTGCCAACTGATTCAATTACGCTGTATGCATTTGTGTTGGATGACAACAGTAGTGGTGCGTTTTCACTTCATTTTCAACAAGAGATTATATGCTGTCTGTACTTCTGCAGCTTGGAACTCTCTACCAGAGGCATTCAAGATCCTGTTTCTGCAGCTATCTCAAAACTGAACTTCTTGCAGGGTGTATCGCGTTAATTTACCATAGCATGTTTGTGAGAGCTTAGCTATAAGAATTGGTGAACATAAATTATCTTACTTACTTACTTACTTACATTCAGACAGCTGTTGATCATAGTGTTCAAAAATAGCAGAGCATATGACAATCGGCTTAATTTCAATACTCGCATATTAGTTGTCTTCTGTTTCTTGTTTCTTGATCTCCATAGTCTGTGCTCTTAGGTGCACTGTCTGCTGTTGAAGTTGCCAACATGTTGCAATTATCCTAACAGTATTTTCCATGTTGTGTGGCTATGCATGCTGCAGGTTGCTCGATTACCAGCTGAAGTAAGATAAGTGCATAACCTGTTTTATCAAGTACAAGTGAAGCCTGATGCACTTCACTCTGTGGTAACTGTGTATACTGTGGTATTTTTGCTGAGCTTAACTGGTGTTTTGAGATACCCAATGAATATTTGTTGTTGTTGTTGTTGTTGTATAGATAAAAAGAAATATAAATATCAGTGGTCGTTGGATTCTCATCCTCATGGTGATGAGACAGGACAAATGACTGATATTAACTCAGCATCACTCAAACTGTCTAAGGTAGCTGAGCTCTTCTTTGTAGTTTGTTATGTTCTGCATCTTTGCTACAGTCTGTATTTTGTCTTCTCTTCATACATTGTCCCGGTTTTAAATTTTTAAATTGATACTTTGTTGACGTTGGAATAGGGCAGAAATTTTTGTTTTTCATTTTGTTTAGTTTGCTAAGCGTTTAAAAGAACTTTTACTTCTAGACTTTTAAACGTTGTTTAAACATTTAGATGACATTATTCCTAGTCTGTGTAATTTTTACATAGCAAGGAATCGACCGTTGCATAATCAGTTATGATTGTGCTGACAAATAATGTTGAGATCCGTCTGTGAATGCTGCAGTTACGTGTTGGACTCTACACGTTCAAGGTCACTGTTACTGCAGGCAATAAGTATGGAGAAGCATATGTCAGCGTCACTGTATTGCCACGTAAGTGATGCCTTGTTATGAGTTGATACAGTTTTGTTGATAATTTAGTGTTTTAAAATGTAGCATATTCTAGTATATTTTTGACACTGTGTTGGAATGGCTATGGGCCTATGTAATTATATTGGTAATTTACTGTATAGATAATATTGTGAGAAGGTAAAGAACATTTTGAGCTAAACATGGCAGTGCATCTCATCTTGTGCTGTTAGGTTCATTTTATTGTAGTTGTCACTACCACTGTCATAATTAGCCATTTGATTAAGCTGTAAATTTGTCCTGTTTGCCATAACTGGGAATGTAATAATTGTAACATTAATTGTTATTTGCATTAAAATCCCAGTGAATGGCAGGTTTTAGTAAATTTATATCAATCTGTCATTGTAGCATCTAGAGTGAACAAGCCTCCGGTGGCGATTGTAAAGCCATCAACACAGGAAGTCAATGAACCTAATGATCTTGTCATCGATGGCACCAGTATGCTCATCTGTTAATTGTGTTAAGTTTAATTTCTTATTTCTTGCATCTGCTTTGATGATGTAGATTATGCAGCCGGAAGTGTCTGTAGAGAGTCTTGCTCAAACAGTTAACAGAACTTTGCTTCTGTGCAGGCCCATCCTGAACTGGAGTAACTTTATATCAATTTGCCAGTTTAAAAGCTAAAAAGGTAAAAAAAGTAATGGTAGAACCATTAATATACGTTAATATGTGCCAAAGTCTATACATCAGTGAGTCATTAGGCCTGAATTTTGTACGAAGAAATTCAAGTTTGATGAAGCGTGTGCATATTGATGATGTAAATTAGGTTTAGTGATTTCATTTCATTTTATCATGTCAACAAATTCATCATCTCACGGTAAATAGTGACACCAATAACAGCGATATTTCCGAAGTATAAGCTTTGAATGCACATCAATCAGCAGAGCATTTAAAAGAAATTTTGTGTTCTTAGCTGACTTCTGTAACCAGCTGTGTGACAGTTCAGTGTCAAAAGTTGATGTGTAGTTTACCTGAACTGAACTGAACTGTGGCATTGCTATTGTAGCTAGCACCGACGACGACCAGATCGTTAGCTACCTGTGGGAACAGGTGTCGGGCAAGGTCGGCTCACAGACTAACATTGACACCAGTGACCTAAAGAAACCAATGCTTGTACTAAAGGGTCTGGCACCTGGCAAATACAGATTCAAGTATGTAGTGTTATCATAGTTCTGATGATGCTTAAACAATTAGCATTCTCCATTTCAATTTGCTGCTCTGTTTATCTGTGTAAACAGAAGTACTATTTTTCAAATCGTTATTATGTGATACGGGATGTGTCTAAAGACATGGTGTGTGAATTACCAAAAAGCGTAAGAATCAGGCTGCATTTTGCGTGCATGTTTTTTGATGGATATAGATGTTAATTAATAGTTGTCTGTAACCTGAGTTCTACTCCTGTCTGAGCAGCTGTAATGCCTGATATGTTGTATTGAGGACTTCGTTTGGTGATAAATAGAAACAAGAATATACAACAGTATTTTTCAACCAGGGTTCCATGGACCCTAAGGGTTCTACCAGTTGCATAAAGCCAAGCAAGCTGACTTATTGCTCTTCGTCTGCTTTTGCTGTTAAGAGATAATAGATCTGGAATAAAAGGTCAAATTTGATTGCAGGTTTTCCATGGGGACACTTAACTTGCAATGCGATTTTAAGATTAGGCGTAAAAGGCCAAGGTCATTTACTGATCTGTGAATTTTAATTGTTCGTGTTGCAAATGATTCCACTTCAAAGAAAAGGTTGAATGATTCACAATCTAGCTGCTGCATGGTATTGTTGTGACCAGGTTAACTGTTACTGATTCTGATGGTGCACAGAACTTCACATTTGCTGATGCAACTGTTATTAAAGGTTGGATGTGCAAGCAGTTTAATAAACCATATTCACTTGTTTCTGTTCTTTAGTGTTATTAATACAACAGTTTTTGGACAATGCATTGTAGATTTGCAGAATTTTGTCTTTTATTTTGTGCAGAATGGACAAGCTTCAGTATCAATTTTGTGCTTTGTCTGTTTGTTCTTTTATACTAAACAGCACATTTATGCTTGCAGGTTCTTTTTGTGAACACTTGCTGTAAAATGAGTTAAGTTGACTAACATTTTGGTTTGTAGCGACTGATTATCCACCGAGAGCCGATGCGGGGTCAGATGTGATTATAAGCTTGCCACAGAAATCAGTGACACTTTATGGAAATTCCAGTACAGATGACAAGAAAATCGTGAGCTATGAGTGGACTCGGACGTCGGATGACAAACTGGCCGTTGATATGATGGTAAGTGTCTATGTTTTATTGACAGCTTTTGCTTTAATAATGGATGAAAGCCTTGAGACCCACTGTAGATGACAGTGTGTTACAGGTACTTATTAAAGATGCCACTTTGTGTCAATGCAGGGTGTGCGGACGGCATTCCTTCATCTGGATAATCTTGTGGTTGGTGACTACACATTTAGACTGAAAGTGACAGATGCGGCTGGGCAGGAGAACACTGCCGATGTTCGTGTCTATGTCCATCCAGGTCTGCAGTTCTGTGATTCTAAGGGTCACATTTAACAATGCATCGGGCTAACGTACTACTAACCCTAACCCTAACTCTCACCTTAACCCTAACCTTTGTCCGTTAGTCCATTAACCTGATAGTCCGATGCATTGTTAAGTGTGACCGTGATTCTAATCATCATTGTTGAAATATAACAGCATGTTTTGTATGTATGTATGGATCAACAGTAGCTGCTTAAACTGAATTTTATTATGTAGGAAAATTAATTTATTTCACATAGTTATGTAGTTATTTATTGGTGCTTATGTCTTTTCTTGATCAGATAGTTTCAGTTGGTTAAGAATAATCTTCTGCTGGGTGCTGTGCATTAGACTACTGTGGATATGCATTTTTTGTCATTTTTTGTCATGCTTGATGGCTGTGGTACAGTAGTTATTTTATCAGTGTAAGTGCTGTTTGCATCTGTATTGTTTTTGCTGTTATTTTCTTGTTTTGTAAGTGATAAAACACTGTTCCGTCGGTGCTGTGGTGCTCTTTGTTTTGTGTCAGGATGGGATTTCGGTCTGTAAAATGTCCTGTAAAAGTTCCCAAAAGTTTACTTTTTGAAACGTTCCTAACTGGAGAAACTCCAGAAGAGTAGGCTGATTAGTGATTACACAAAAAACCAAATGCTGCAGCTTCAGTTAGTAAAAATAGCCGTAGATGATGCAAGAGTTAGTCAGACAGTGGTTACATTTGGTCAGATGTGTTGCTGTCACATCCTTTGTGATGAAGTATGTGACTAATAGATGCTTGTCCATGATGGTGAAATCACTGAGCACTTGTTCGGTCTGTTAGTGTTCTATCTGTCTGAGTTGTGGACTGCTTGCTGGTGAAACCAAATATAGGCCTTCTCTGTGAAGTCTTGGTTATAAACACTCAAGTTTTGCTGGCCTGGAACACTAAAGTAGTAGCCATACTAATTCGAGTTCACTCGTGTACCAAACAGTCAGACAGTGTTCAAACTGGTTACGATCAGTTTGTCATGTAACGTGGTGTAACCAAACTGTGATCTCAAATAGAATTGCCCTCCCAGTAACCTGTAGAACAATTGGCTGGAGTAAGTAAGTAAGTAAGTGAGATAATTTACCATTCTTATAGCTAAGCTTTCACAAATGCGCTACAGTGAATGGATGTCACCTGCTAAATACAAGGGTCGTTCCGTAAATAAGTTCCAAAACGGCGCCATTCCAACAGTTCATAAAATAGGAAAAATCCGAAATATACGTTTTGTAGGAAATTTCATTCTCAACACACACACAACTTTTCTCGATGATAACGTCATCAGTTTACTATCATAACTCACAAGAGATAAACAGCATACGAATGACTGAAAAAACGAAAAAGTTTAAGATGGCAATTTTACATCTTTATATGTTAGCCTATAACACTGGTGTTTCATTTTTCAGCACATCGTCCCGAGTTCGTTCAAACATTTGTCTCATCAGATGCCGAGGTGCAATCAGTCGTTCGGCAGTGGCTTGGACAGCAGCCAGCATCGTTCTTTGCATCGAGCATGCAGAAGCTTGTTGACAGATGGAACAAATGTTTGAACGAACTTGGACGATATGTAAAAAAAGAAACACCATAACATTTAAAGACGTAACATTAACGTGTTGAACTTTTTCGTTTTTTTTCTGTCGTTCGTATGCTCTTTATCACTTGTGAGTTACGATAGCAAACTTGACGTAGAAAATAATACACAGATCGACTGTGTTCTATTGTCAGATGATGTCACAATAATGATGTCACCATCGAGAAAAATTGTGTGTGTGTTCAGAATTAAATTCCCTACAAAACTTATATTTCGGATTTTTCATATTTTAAGAACTGTTGGAATGGCGCCGTTTTGAACTTATTTATGGAACGACCCTCGTAGTTCAGTTTTAAGATGGCTGCAGAAACATGATGATGATGAAGATAAGTCTTGAATGGCTGCTGGTAGAGAGTTCCAAGCTGCAGACCACAGACAGCAACACATGACAGTCGAGTGTGTGGGATTATGGATCCAGGGTTAGAACAACCTGCTAATCTATGGAGATATGCCACTGGTCAAGGTCTTTCGATATGATCCCGGATGATTGATGACAGCAATGTTATTGTTTCTGTTGTGATTCACTATTGTCAATTATTGATAATGTTATTAATGTTTGTAGAGCACAATGTGGCGCCAGTGGCCAATGCCGGTGTTGACAAGACTGTTTGGCTCCCGGTTGAGACAGTCACACTTGATGGCTCTAACAGCACAGATGACCAGAAGATTGACAGCTATCAATGGACCTGTGAATCATACAGGTTTTGTTTCTTGTTCTTAGTTCTTACTACCAAAATGTTGCTCTTTTTGTCAAAATTGTACTGTCTATCACTTGCTCTCATGGTCATTCAGTCACACTGCATTGTGAATACAGTTTATCAGTAGATGCTAAACATGTCTGATGACGGGTAAAACCATGTGGCTTGGTCTGTAAGTTCTTATCAAACTGATTACATAGGTCTTTGAACATATCTTGATTGTACTATGCTTCTACTGTGTCTGTGTTGCATGCTGAATTTTCTGGTGGCAAAATTTGTCAGGTCAGAATAAAACAGTCGAAAAATAATCGGCTGTTTCCTGATGACAACTTTATAATATGATTTATTATAATTAATTTAAAGTTAAACTCTGCATAATATAACACCGAGCCAGCAAGAGATCATTATAGTGTTATTGGGAATATTAACTGTTTTGGGGTGACACTGTTGCTGTTGCTGTGTTGCAGCAGTGCCAAAGCACCAACAGTTGAGAATGCCGACCGAGCAGTAGCGACGGTGTCAAAGCTGAGTGTTGGTTCTTACAGTTTCAAGCTGGTTGTGAAGGACAGCGAAGGTTTAACTAATGAGGATGTAGTCAAGATCACTGTCAAAGAAGGTAGGTGTGTCGTCTAACCATTTAACTCAACTTGTAAGGACAGAGTGAATGCTTTGTGTGCAGTACTGTGTTCTAAGTGTGTATGCTGTATTATTCTTATTGCTTAATGCTTTATTCAGCCAGTATTGTGTAAATCCATGATAATGCCGTCACTGTCTGTGCCTTCAGTGCTCTGAAGCTGTTGATTGAGTGACTGAAATGGCTTCTGTTCCATAAAATCTGCTTTAAAGCCTCTCAGTATATTGTCATGACAAAGCGGGTGGGGTACAGCCCTGTAAGTACAAAGAATTTTGGCTTGCCCTGCGAGGATGCACAGGATAAGGATGACTGAAGATTGAGAATAATTATTGTTGAGTACACACGAAGCAGCATAAACAGCACACAGAAATACAAACATACAAGTAAAAAACTACAAATTAAAAACACAAATTAAAAACAGACAACCGACTGTTCAAATACAGACCAAACGCAACACTTAACAGAGTCCATTGAGACATTCACAGCAGAGATACCATACTGACTACAGACAGCAATGTGTTCGTTTAGAGACAAGCTAGCCAAAAGCTGCAGCAGTACGTGTGAGCTAGCCTGCAACTTATCCGTCTCTGATCTATAATATGTGATACCGACATCGATTTACAGTAGTATAACATTGGGGGCAAAGGGCTGTCAGTTTTTCCTGAAAACTGGCCATTAAAATTGTGTGTGTGTTTTGTGTGTGTGTTGTCACTCTGTCACTTTTGCATTTAGTTTGATGCAGTGTTTTTAGATTTGTCTTTCTGTAGAAAAAAATATCGTTGTCTTTATTGTACTGGTTAGCATTGTTATTACTCACCTGTGTGGCAGATGAGGATCAAGCACCAGTGGCGAATGCTGGCGGTGAACAGGTGATTGTGCTGCCAGCGCCACTTGTTACTGTCAACGGCAACAACTCCACTGATGACCGTAAAATTGTCTCATATATGTGGACACGAGACAAAAGCAGTCCTGCTGCAGGGGTTAGCAGTTGTCTATTGACAGAATATTAGATATTATACATTTGATTTAATATCTTCTTCTGTTCTGCTTTGTGAATTTGTGATGTGAAGTTGCCTGGCAGTGACTAAAATTGCAATAGTGTACTGTCACTGTTGAATGATACATATGAAACCTTAGAGGAATACATATTAGATAGACTGATACTTGCGTGTATGGACTAACGAGAGGCGTAGATAAATTAAATTTATTTCTTTGTTTCACATGAGTTGAGTTGTTTCGCGGTCATTTGTTGTAAAATTGTTTTTCTTTGTTAGTATTCATTTATTAACTTAATTTAATTGACAAATTAAACATTTACCTGCATTGAGCAAAGTGTTGTATGCAGTATGTAGTTCTGATGCAAAAGTTTGTCATAAAGGGTTAGGTTTTGCTTCACTGATGTCAGTTACGCAGTGTTGATTCCTCGTGCCTTCTGGGGTTTTTTGTTGTGAAATAGATAATATCAGGGTGCCACCAGATCCTGGAAAGTCATGGAATTGAAAATTCATATTTTCCGTGCCTAGAAAGTCATTCACAGGCCAAGGGCCTGGAAAGTGATGGCAAATCTACCAAATGGTTGCCAGATTCTTGACCTGCGTACATGTTTCCAGTCTTTATATACATTATCATTGTCTACTGTCAGACTCTATTCGGCATGGGTCAACTACATTGTCATCAAATACAGTCAAATTACAATTACTTGAAATTTTTGGTAAAAGTTGCCTATAGCTACATGGCCCAGTCCAGCAATTTTAATGGGTGATTCTAACCATAATAAACATAAATGGTCCTGGAAAGTCATGGAAATCAACTTTCAGTGTTCTGTATGCTACACGCCCTGTAGTATGAGGATGTATTGTGTGTTGGTCAGAACATTGTGAAAGACACAGATCATCAGCCAGTTCTGCAGCTAACTGGTCTCATAGCAGGACGTTATGTATTCCACCTGGAGGTTACAGATGAGGCCGGCCACAAGAGCTCGAGCACTGCATCTATACTTGTTAAACCTGGTTTGTTATATTTCCTGCTGCTGCTTATTGTCTCATCATTTATCCTTTGATGTGTAGATGGCATGCTGTTGGTTCAATATCAGGAAGGGCATCCAGCCTGTAAACTATTATTTCTGCTACAAGTGGTGTGGAAGCATAGTGGTTAGGGCGTCGGATTTGTGATAACAGGTTGTGAGTTCGAATCCCGACCATTGGCTTAGAGTTAGAACTTGGATTGGTTACCATCTGTCAGCGAGTAAAAACCATCTCAGTATGTAACCAGTTACCTAGGTCAACTCAGCATTCCATCCCTCCGGGTAAGATAAATCGAGTACTGGCCTGTCTGGCTGGGGTTAGGCGGGGTGTATACACTTGTGTCAGATGGGGGGTAACACTGCATGATCCCATATGGCAAGTGACATCCCATAGCTCTGAGATGACTTGTTCAGGAGAGCTATATCATTTTAACCTTTTACCTACTACTATTACTGCTACTGTTGTTGATTTTCATTTAACTGGCTATTCGCATGATAATGTCATCTGTCTGTCCATCTCTCTGTGATGCTGTGTACTGTGGCTAATACACCCTGCAGCAAGTTTCTGAACAAGTGAATCAGAATTGCCCCTAGGAACAAAATTTTTAGAACTTTCAGCCCGCTACACTGACCCTCAGTGCCCAAAAATTATGCTGCTAAATGATCGTACAGAAGTCGTGCATAAAAACAAAAAGGTATGAAAAGCAGACTTCCCGTTGAAACTGTAAATAAGTAAGTGCGATCGGCCATCTCTCAGCAGTAGCTGGGCTTCTTGTTCTAGACTTACTTCAGGTCATGCTCGGTTCACAAAAGTGAACTTTATGAATTATTGGAGCAGAGATTTATATAGATCAGATGCCTGTCGTCCAACCACCACTATCATATCATCAAAATATTGTGCCTATTAGTGAATAAAATGAGATATCTGTGAGTATCTGATGTGACTTGTTGTGCTGTTGACTCAGAGCCTCATGAGCTTGATTTGGTACGGATGCAGCTGTCAGCGGATGTCCGTGTCTTCACTGAAGCAAACAAGGTTTGTTGTGACGTGTTCTGTTGTCATATTTGTGATTTGCCGTTTTTCTGACTTTCGCTCGACAAACGTCTGAATGAGCTGCTGTTGTTGATTGTGATGCTGTTGAGCTGGTATGTTGGTATCAGGTCACTTTGATGAAGCATTTGTCATTCCTATTACACCGCAGCACTGACCCCGGAGACACAGACATCGTCATTGAGAGCGTGGCGGAGGACGGTAGCACCGGCCAGTAAGTTGCTTGTCATTTCAGCTCATTAAAAGAAAGCTTTTTGACAGTGTGCACGCACTCCTGACAGTGTGCATGCACTCCTTTGTTTCAGGAGTTGGTTAATGAGACTTACTGCAGCAATGGAGCACTTTGGCTCAGCACCCCTGTTGGTGCCTCCACTGACTAATATCAGTCTTAGAATTAAACCGGTGTCCCCGTGCGAGAATCCATTGCTTTACTACTATAACTGCCCATTTATAATTATTTAGATGATATAGAAAGGTCTCTCTACTTTCATTTTGCATTAGTACTGCAGACATGTAGTCTTATGTTCAGAACTCTGACTATACTGACTTCTATTACACTGCACTCAGTCTTGAATAATCTCTCCAGTTTATTAACTACATTAACATGTCTTTTGTGCATTGTTGCCAAAGCTTTCTGTATATTTTTATTGCAAACTGTAGTGTTTACTGTCAATAATATAGCACAGGTATTTTGGTCACTTTTCTTCAATACTCGTTTGGCAACAAAGTCCAGCATGTAAAAGCATGCCACACTTTCTGTCTGGAACTCGCTCCCAGATGATATTCATTAATCACTTTCACTGATACTTTCAAGCGACACTAAAAAAACACTTATTTAACTTGCCTTAGCTTGGCACCACCATGTAATACAATATTATTATTGTCATTATTAACGCAGTCCCCAGAGGGATCCAGCATAACTTGCATAAGTTGTGGAAAGCTAGACCAATTTAACAGAAACCAAAAATAGAAGCATATATTTAATATATGCTAAACTGATAAACTAAATATATTTAGTTTATCAGTTCATATCAGCATGACGTCATTCACTCAATTGTTATGTTGGCCAGTGAATCAGACTGTTGTCATTGTTATTTCTGTTTGTACCAATTTGCTTTCTAGGACTCTGGTGACATTCTATGTCGTCAACGTTGTGGATAATAAGCGACGAGTTCGTCCGGGAGTTGATGTCGTGACAACACTTGCCAGGAAACTACATTCCAGCACAGATGCTTTTGATTTTAGAGTCGTTGCACTCAACACCGTCGGTGTGTTTTTTGTTTTTACCATGTTGTTGTTTTGTGTCAGTTTGTCGCTGTGTTTGTGTGTTTTAATTGTATTTTTGATATTATTTTTCAATTCTCATACATGTTTATTGTAGGTGAGTCATGATTAGTAATAGATGAAGGTGATGATTTGGGAATTTCTGGCTGTATATTTAGTTTATCAGTTCATATGAGCATGATTTCAAGAGTTATTCAACTGTCTGATCGTTGTGTGTCTGGAGTGGTATAAGTGAGTGTCAATGAACTTATACACTCCAGACAATGTTTAACACACATATTCCACAGTCAGAGTCCGTCGTCATTGACTTGTTAGTAACTGATGTTCGGTTGCTCACACACGACTGCATTCATGGAGTTATCAACCCGTTTTACCACTCCAGACACGACAGTAGACCTAGGCATTACGAGTATGACCGTGAAATAAGGTGCATTTCTAATTAAATATTAGAATGTGTTAAAATTCTGTTCATTGGCCTTCTATGCTTTGATGCTGTTTGGCAAACAGCGAGGTCTATGGGGTAAACTGTGTCATACCACATCTGCCAGTGCTGTATGCTGGCAGACTGGTACAATGTTGCTGTACACCAAACCCAGTTAAACTTGAATGGATGACTGTCTGTAGATAGATAAACTATCTTGGTATGTAACCATCCACCAAGGTCAACTCAGCCTTTTATTACTTCATGGTAGGTAATCCTAATACTGGCCTGTCTGACTGAGGAAAGCAGGGTGGGTGCCTAATCGGTGGCACAACCTGCCTTGCTCTATAGTCCTTGGGTGGCAGGTAAGACATCCTGCCTGTGTAAAATCCTTCTCTCACAGTTCCCACAAGTTCACTTTTGGGAGATCTGTGCTAACCAGGAGTAACTGTGGAAAAATGGCGAGTTAAATAAAAACCGAATATAGTAGCAGCAACAGCTAGATTTCTATGCTTTGTCAAAGTCTATGTTAGTTGTAACTTGTCTGTTATGTGTTTTACAGTATGTCAGAACAACTGTTCACAACACGGCCAGTGTGATCAGGCCACCAAGCGCTGCATCTGCTCCGGCTTCTGGATGGAGAATTTCTTTCTGGCAAACTTTGGCGAACGGCGAAGCAACTGTGGTAACTTTGTTGCTGTCTTTCATTTGTAAGAGAGAGATGTCTAGCAGTGTGTGGTGCAATGAGTGCCCCATTTGTGCTTATCTGTAAAGTGGTACTTGTCTGGGCTGTTATTCAGCTTTGCTCGATGCTTTTACTAATACTTCCATTTATATCTCAGCTGACATTGTGTTGCCTGGTTGAGACTGCGGCACAGCTTCTCAATGGCTCAGTTTCTTTTGTTAAATGTTAAATGTAATAACGATTCATCGTGTTCCAAAAAAAACGAAGCCCCTAAATTTTGGCCGTAACTTTGTCAAATCTTAACCGATTTTAAAAGTTCTTTCACTGCCATACTCAGCAGGAAATTTGCTGTACAGTGCGGTGTAGATATTCCACCACACCTAACGTATGTCGCTGCACTACCTTGTAAAACATGAATGACCGAAAATTCAACAAAATTCACCGTGTAACAAAAAAACAAGCCGATGCATTTTTTGTTCTCGCATTTCAGCGCAGTAGACCTTGCCTCAAGAGAACATTGTTGTAATAGTCACCATTTACTTTTACTCCTGGATCTACAAACTGGATTGACGTGCGTCCAAGTGATGAAATTCCGACTGAAGCCATCACTTAACGGGAGAAGGTCGGGCGCGTTCGAAGCAGATGATGACAATCAACATCTTTCTTCACTTTGTTAATTTCATCGTATACCCGATCATTTTGGCTATTCGAAGGTCGAGTTATGATGAACAGTTTTTCATCAGTGAAGAAAATGAAATTTACCTATTTATGCATCGGCTTAATCGTTTTGTTTGTAACATGGTGAATTTCATTGGTTTTTCGGTCATTCATGTTTCACAAGGTAGTGTAGCGACATACGTTAGGTGTGGTGGAATGTCTACACGCACTGTATAGCAAATTTCCGGCTGAGTCTGGCAGTGAAAGAATTTTTAAAATCGGTTTAGATTTGACAAAGTTACTGCCAAAATTTAGGGGCTTCGTTTTTTTGGAACACGGTGTAGTGTCCAAAATCAAGTCACAGTGCAGGCGAATTTTCAATGACAGAAGAGTCAGGAAGTGGGATAAGAAAGAGAGAAGAGATGTGATGTAAGACGACAGCAGAAGATGCAGAGGAGGGGGAGCAGTGATGTGCGATGGAAGACTTACACAGATAGCCAACTGTAGTAGGATGCTTGCAAATTTGACTTGACATTAAATATTTTTTTATCTTCATTGGTTGATTGACTTTTATGATTTTTTAAACTTTTGGACATTATCATACTTTTATTGCACACTGAAGTTCATTGTGTTGTGATTGTTTCAGACTGGAGTATACTGTACGTCATCATCGTGCTGTTCACTGGTGTGCTCGGCACTGGCATGGTGGTCTGGGGAGTCACGTGTGTATGTCGGCGGTGAGATGACGTCATTCACTCATCAACAGTCTAGTAACACTAACTGCTGTGAATAGGTAGCAGAGTTGGAACTGGTCTGAAGTTTTAGTCCATGACCCAACTCGACCTCGAGCCCAATTCACAGACAATCTGTAGACAGTTTTCGGATAAAGGATAATTTTATGACAATTGGTTAATCCACAGATCATTTTAGATCACCTTCGATATGAAGAGGATCTTAAGAGGATCTTATGACATATCTTACGACGAAATGTTACGATACCTTTGAGACAACTGATTGTTTGCAAAAAAACAAATGGAAACCTCCTCTTTGTCTGTAAATAAACAATATGTGTAATTGATGTCATTACAGAGTGCAAGTGCATAGTGGCAAGCAGTATTAGTCGCCTTTATAACTGTAAACAAAAATAATGCCCAGACGATCATAGTTGCTATTGTAATTAATTGTAATCTTGCGACAAATATTTAAGACAATTTCTGAGAATTCACTTACGACAGTGATGATGGTGGTGAAGATGCTGTTTATTAAACAGGTGTATGCGATTGCGACCGAAAGTTAAACGTCAACGATACACACTGCTGGAAGACATGGACGATTCTGACAGAATGTCCACTGGAAAACTTGACTTACTGCCAGCTGGTAAGTTGTTTCTCTACCGGACTGCTAATGAAAACTTATATAAAGTGAATAGTTTGGTGGAGATGTGAGTGTTGGTTGCAGGCTGCCTCATTTACTTACATACATTAATATTTGCTCAAGTGATATGATCAGTATGAGATCATACAGTAGATGACTTGGGTGGAAAGCATCTGTAAGACACTAACATGAAACATACAAATTAATAAAAGCAGAACATGTAACTAGCTACTTATATTGAATGTAGAGAAATCCACATCAGATATTGTACGTTTGAACGCTGAGAGTGATGAAAAAGTGACAGTCAGTGGCACACTATTTTAAATGGGCTGGTCAGTGAAAAAGAGTCATATTGAATACCATTGGTGCATCTTGGCTTGAACAACTTGTTCTTGCCCTGAAGTGACATGTTAGAAGGAAAGATGCTGAGAACAGCAACAAGAGGAAGAAAATGGTTATAAATAAGTTAATAAGACATCACTGGCAAGGCCTACATGGACTTGAAGAGGGAAGCTGGGAACCAGAGTAAGTGGCAGAAAAGATTGTCACAAATCTGCCATCAGGCAGAAGACCAAATAGGATAATTTTGGTAGAAATGAAGTCTAAAAAGTCGCCAAAATTTACGATGGGTTCATGATTGTAGTTGGAATCAAATGAGTGCTTGTTATTTATGGACGGATTTGCATGATCATAAGTGTCATTTTAGATCATTTGAGCATTGAAGACATGGTGTGATCAGAGAAACACTGACTAGAACAACTATCTGCACATTATAATTTCTTTTATACTGTCATTCCAAGACGTTCATTGTATGCAGCATCGACTGGTTATCATTTATGTTGTTTTCAGGTCACGGGAAGAATCAGATGAGTAGTGTGATGCGGTCGGAGTCAGAAGTGTCCAGTGAAGAGGAGACAATTTTCATCAATCAGAGGAAGGCAAATGGCATTCCCGGCGGAAACGTTAGTGTTCGCCACAAACCAGTGACAAATGGCTCGACAAAATCGACTACAAGAACAAAGGTGTCAGCATAACATCAATTGAGTTGAATGCTGCGTGATTTGAAGTGACTGCGGTACTGCTGCTGGTGAATGTGATGATGATGATGATGCATTTGAGCTGTTTGTTTACAAGTTTGGTCACAGATGCACTGCCTAACATACTCTAACATACTTGCCTAGAAGGTCCCTAATTATTGGTCTGTAAAGTATGTATGGTTGACTGTCTCGAATATCTAACTGATGACAAACCATTTTGCTAGCTAAATTGAATCTAGTGCAATCAGTGCCAATTACTAAACACTCTAGAAAAGCATGATTTTTGTACATAAGGTTCTTAGAGTATACAAAACATGAAACAGTCGTCATTTTTTGACATGAATCTATGAGGATATTTCAGTTACACAGTGACCTTGTTATTTGTAATTAGAGTTGTAATGGAGGTTATTACCAAGGAGTTGCAGCTAGGAGTTACTGTCTGCAAGTGATTTGATGGCTGATGGCTGCGAGTGAGGTCGAAATTTGTAAGCAGGTTTTAAAGTGGAAAGTGGGAAGGAAGTTAAAGGCTTGAAGATGAATATCTAGAAAGTGAAAGTAATATTTAGCAGCTCCATAACAGATAGGGTAAAATGGGTTTTATAAGTGCTCTTGTGGAGTAAAAGAGTTCTGGCCTGTCCCATGAGGATTTTCAGGATAAGGATGACTGGAAACTGAGAAGCAATGAGGGACTGGCTAACTCAGTTTTATGTTGAAAATGGCTGTTTTGTGTATGACAGTGTCCATATCATTTATTCAACTACTGCTTCAGCCACACTATGTACTATGTACTTAATGTGTATCACATGTGTGCATTTGTTTAATGCATTTTTGCTCTTTTGCTTCTATATCTAATTTATTGCTCCGATTAGTGACCACACTTGTGATTTTATTTTTTGTACATAGTATCAGTTTTGTTTATAATGCTAAGCATAGTGGGAATGATCGTTGGTTAAGTTAGTGAACCTCTTGAGAAGGAGGCAAGTTGCATGTTTTCTAGGTGAAATTGGCATGTATCACTTGAGTTGTTTGCAAGCTTGTGTCTTTGAAATATGTCGGTATAACACCAGTGCAGCAATTCATCAGATGCAGATATTGTGTGCACATCAACTTTGTACTGCCAGAAGTATGTCAGATTCAATGATCATTTTAAATTGTCCCTCAGCTCAAAGACGTGATACTATTGTGTCTAAACAATGTCTAAACAATAGCATCACTTCATAACAGACTTCTCGTCACAGAAGCTGGTCCATTTTGTCATGTCGGTTGCTGGTAATCGCATGACATTTTATGCTCACCACAGGTTTCGTGACTATAGCTTTGCATCTGGGTTTGTATAGGCAGATATATTATGTTTACTGTTGTGTGAGTATTGTTACTAATAACAGTAGTTTACTCTGAGACTGTTGCAAGTTTGTGCCGATGAGAGTAAGAATGACGAATTGTTGCATCCTGTTTTCATCAGTGAATTACATTGTTGTTGATATTGTTGACAAATAACGTCCAGTGGGAATGGTAGTGCTATAGTAGTTAGTTTGGAAGTTGTTGTTTCGTTGATATTCCACCATTTCTTTTGCCAGGTTGAGTGACCAACCAAATGCCTGTCCTGTGTCTTGCTGTTAGTCCATTTCCATTTAATTCAACCTGATAAAATGATTTCTGCTCTGCCAGTGAAAGTGAAATATTTTTGTGCACATAGTTTGGATATTTGGCTTTTTGGATGGCTCCAGTGTAACATTCAACAAGTTTAACGTTGCATTTGCGGCATACAAACCTGTCGTTGTAGACAATCATTACCCACCGGATATATAGGAGCTGTATGCATCTTGTAGTAATCTGAATGCTGTTGGAAGATAGTCTCACAGTGACAGACCTAGCGGTATTTATACAGTTTGTATATGCAGCCTTTCAGTGCTTGTCTTTCATTGATATCATTCCCATACTGACATTGTAGTATGTTGCAGAGAATCTATGCTACTCCAGGCTGTGTGTTGCTGATGCCAGTTTGTCTAATGATAGATGTCGTTGATGTTTTCCAGTCTCAGCAACTCAGCACATGGTTGTGAGAGTTTTCAGTGACCTGCTGTTTGATTAATTCAGTTGTTATTTAATGTCACATTTTGTGTTGTGCAAGTGATTTTTCATCATCAAGCGGCTTGGCTAGAAATGAATTTTTTGCCCTTTTTCTGTCTCTGTCTGTCTGTAATCATTCTTATAAAGTTTTGAAGATGTTGAAATTATTGTCCAATTTGACACAACTAATTGCA
>Ga0209681_1000135_pt1 | contig 18853 bp, 16 predicted proteins | sample WorMetLIZISLAND2_3_FD_187416 | JGI IMG/M metagenome (GOLD analysis project Ga0209681, IMG submission 187416) | Marine gutless worms symbiont microbial communities from Max Planck institute for Marine Microbiology, Germany - Olavius clavatus LIZARD... ... | reverse complement strand
TGCTCCTCCATCAGCTTAGCCAGCGGTTCGAACAGCGCTCTCCGCTCGATGACCTCCATGTCGCTTAACAACTCGCCCGAGTTGTTAAGCCAATTAGCCATTGTACTGATCTCTTCGATGGGGGGAGCGATTATCTCAGCCGCATTCAGGAATGCGCTACAACCGCCCATCACATCACGTGCATGGCGGTAAAGGGAGACGAGGCGCCTCCACGCAGCCTGCGCATGGACGGCAGGTGGTTGGGTCTCAAGATACCGGCGAACGTACTCTGCTGCATTGCCGATCTCCTCCGAGTTGGAGACCTCTTGTTGGATCTCGGCTAGTAATAGCCAGGCGGGAGGATGCCCACCAGCGAGGAATTCCAATACTGGACGCATATCCTCGAGAGAGGTATCTCCCTCACTAATCTTTCTCGCCGTTTTCCTGAAGAAGATTTCCACGCGCGGGCGGATGCCTTCCTTCAGCCCAGACGACTCCGTCGCGCCGATGTCCTGTAGGAACCGGATGTCATTTTCGATTACAGCTCGAATGGGGCTAACCCTCAACTTGCGTCTACCGAAAAGAGCGGCGGTGAGCGGAATCCCTAGGAAGTCGGTTCCATCGTTAGCGGATGTGCGCTCAATGAGCGACATTCTCACGAGTTGATCGATGCCAGCTTCCGGATCCCCGCCCTCGCTGCCATGGCGCAGTAGGACAGCTTCGACGGCAAGTTGTGGCACGAGAGAACGCCAGCCGCTCAGAGTAAGGAAGACACGGCTCGCGATCGGAGACAGGTTGGCGTAGGTACGCTCGAAAAGGGCGTTGAGAATATCTTCTTTGCGTGCGATCAGGTGTTTGGGTTTTGAGAATTTCTGGGCGTCGGCAATTTCACCAAGCATGATCTTGATCACGTAGGGATGACCGTTCGCTTCCTCAATGATGAGGTCGCGTTGTTTCGTGCTGATCATTGGCGTAATGCCCAACGAAACGGCAGTTTGCTCAACAAGCGTCTCTGCTTCTCCCTTCTCCATGCCAAGTACTTCGATTGGGTAGTCGGCCTTAAATTCCCGGACCCTTGTCGTGATCACAGCCTTGTTGGGGAGTCTGACATTCGTATCAATCCATTGGAACAAATCTAGTGGACTCCGCACTGTCTCGAAGTTGTCGAACACGAAGAGCGTTGATCCGAGGGGACTGTTTCTAAGATGTTCTGCCATCAAGGTAATGGACTTAGTTGTGCTCTCTAGCCCTTGTTTCGACTCGTCGATCAGCGTTCGGTATTCCTCGGCAATTTCACGATCGGTGAGCAAGTGCGGTCGCACGGGCTTCGCTCCCGACATCAAGAGGTCGATATCGCGTGAGCTAAACCAAACAATAATTTCGTACCGATTGGTCTCGGCAATTTCGCGTAAAGTCGCGAGCGCGAGGGATGTCTTTCCTATGCCACCACGCCCAACGAGGGTTACGATAGGATGGCGATCGTTCATTAGCGCCTGACGTACCTCCTCTTCAAGGTGTGGCCGCCGCACGTAGTTGGAAGCGAGGGCGGGGAGGTTGGTGAAGACTTTGCCAAGCGTGTCGAGTTCACCTTTGCCTTCGGTCTCGCTGGGCGGTCGTTCGCTCGGGGTTGCGATGTAGGGTGCCGCATCCCCCTTAAGTCGGCTATCCGTGATGAGCGAGTGAAGTTCGTATGATCCATTGCAAAATGCACCATTCGGCAAGAAGAAGTCGGACACATCAAGGTCGGTGTAGACAAGTTCGACTCGCCTGTATCTACCTGCCCACAGATAGACGCCGTTTGGGTAATTCTCACCGGTGACTGCGGCAGCTGATTTAAGCTTCTCAAATACCGTAGGATCCCCACCGAGCATCTCCACTCTGTACTTGCCGCTCATATTGCGATGAAGATAAGCCCATGGCAGTGTGAAGATCGGGTTATTTATGCAAAGCAAACGGATTGATGCATTGAGCTTCGGCGTAAGCTTTGCACACGTGGCTGGCGTCGGCGCACCGTGACCTCGGGTCTTGTTGCGTAGTTCGGAAAATAGCCTGAACCAATTGCGTAGTGGCACCCTCCCGCCAATTGGCTGCGTGCCGTCATAGACTCCCATCAGCACTTGGTGGAGATCGTGAACGGCCTCATGCTGCCAATTGCCCTTGCTGAGGCGCTCAGTGAATACTCTCCTGGCGTCGGAAAGATCCCCTGTCAATTCCTGCGAGGCAGGGCTAATCAAGATCTCGTCGAGTACTCGCGCCCAATCGCCAACTCCATCGGCGCGAACTAGGCTATGGAGCATCCGGTAACGGTGATTCTCACAGTCGTCTTCGATCGCCGAGACGAGCGCTGCCGTAGTTATTTTCGCAACGAACTCGCCAGCATAAAGGAGTTCGTTGAACAGAGCCGAGTCTGAATCAGCGCCGTAACGATCTACACGGGCGAGCATGAGGGCGAGTGGCGCAAACGTCATCTACTTCTCCGCCAATTTGAATACGCCTAAGAATCGGACGGTATCCCCTTAATCGAAATCATTTGGGAAATTCACAGATAGGCCTCTGAGAGGCTCTATCAGGCGATCTCTCACCTACCCCTGCGTTGTCCATCAACCATCTCCCGTAAGGCCTCTACAGGACTCCTTTCCCTGCTGAGGTGAAGCATTCCCTAGGTGGGACAGAGCGACATTCCCTCTTACGAAGAGGGGTGCCGGTCGCTATTGGTATTATATTGGCTGTATTAGGGCTTTGGGGATACCAAGGAGTTAAGACGTTAGGGAAGGCAAGAAAACACCTCAGAAAGCCGCTCAGAGCTTCTTTATACCCGCCTTCACCGCCCCACCCAAACCCGAAGCTGCGTGATCGCCTGCGCGGTTTGTCTTCGCGGCGCTTTGGTAAAGAAACCGGTTTGTGCGGCCACCTCCCGATCACCGGGCAGTACGGCTAAAACGCGGCCTTTCGCGGTGGCGTTCCCGTGCTCCCCGGTCCGGGCATCCCACAGCGATAGAAATTGCTCCCGGCCGTAGGTACGGTTGCCGAGCGAAGGATCGGCAAGCCACACCGTTGACGCATTAATCCCCCGCAGCACGGAAAAGTGCCCAGTGTCACGGAGTTTTAAATAGACAATCACCGGAATTTCGAGCGTGGCTAATTGCTCATAATGAATAGCAACGGCAACGGATCGAAAGCCGAGGATTGCTAACGCCTCCCGCATATTTTGAAATGAGGACCGAAGGTTTTCGATCCCCATGGCTATCAGCACCTCTTGTTCCGTCACCGATTGTCCGTAGTACTCATTGAGTAGCGTGGCGAGAGCCGCGGCACCGCAGGAAGTATCCAGGCCCTGTTTCACCACACGTTCATCGCGTAAGGTTTTCCAGCTTTTGATTCCGACCGGGCCCGCCAGAAAGCGCGTGCTCAGGTAGGCCTGCTCACCGGCCGCGCATGTATTCGTTGCGGGGAATAAGATTGGGCCGACACTCAACCATGCGGCGAATATTCCGGCTGTACCGTGCCTTTTCATTCCAAGAAAAAATGTATTGCAGCTCCGCCAGTTTCGATAATCACGAAAGCGATTATAAAGAACGTGGACGCAATACAAATAGACAACACGTTCCATACCGGCTGTTTGGCGAATGCGATCTCCTGAAACCGGAAATAAAGAGCACGCGGGAAAACGACTCCCAAAATAAACAGGATGATCGAGCTGCAGAAAAACAACGTAATGCTAAAGCGCAGCTGCTCAATCCGAATGGCTTCCAGGTTATACCGGTAGGCGTCGAATAAGAACAACGAAAGCACGACAATGAGCATCGATATTACAAAGTAGGGAAGCTGATCATCACGCGAAACCATGCCTTTTGTTCGCATTAAATAAGGACGCAAAAAAACTCGATTGAGTAGCCACATAATAACCAAACAGGCCGGTAGGCTGAGCCACGAAAAAGACGCCTCCATTTCAAGGAACCGCAGGTCCGGATCAAAAAAGGCTACGGCCAAAAACCCCAAAAAACAAGCCGTTACCACGGGAAGAGGTGAAATAAAAATAACCGTTTTAAGGGGGGGGAGAGGCTTAATAAACGAGCGCTCGTTGAAGCTGAGATGAAACACCCTCGGGAGGAGGACGGCATAATAAATCGAAAGTCCGATACTCAATGCTAAAAGTACAAGAGCCCTGCTAATATGATACTTTTCATGGAGATCATATCCCCCAGGATAATCATGCCAAACTTCGTACAATAGAAATAAAAGACTCAGCAGCACGGCCGGTATCGTGATATACGGGAGTTCTCTCTCCCGAGTCGCCCCCCCGTTTGATCGCCTTAACAGTGGACGTACCAAAAGGGGCAGCCCAAAAGAAAACCAGGCGAGATATATCAGGATGGTGACCGTTCCGGGATCGGTAAAAGCATTGAGCATGGGATTGCGGCAACGTCAAGCGGTCAGTATATCCAGTGTACGTCAAGATGGTGCCCTGCCGTAGAAGTAGGGAGGGCCGCATCCCGAAGGTATTGCGGCACGACATCTGCCAAGAAGCGTGACATCTGTTCTTCCGAAAGTGCCAGTAAAACCTGGTTCACGACGTCGGCAGGGAGATCCTCCAGAAAGTCTTCCCGCGTCGTGCTTTCCGGCGCGGCTTTGGCCAGCATGTAATTTAAGGTTGCTGTTGGGATGCCGGAAAGGAACTGCCGCAGCGACGCGCGGTCCAGCGTGTCTATGAGACCAATGAGAAAGCGGCGGGCATCTAAACTCCTCGCAGCCACACTCTCGGAGGTCCTTTCCAGGGAATAAGGAACCGCTCTTGGAACCGCCCTTCCATCGCCTCCATTTTGGAGTCGATCCGCCGCAATCCGGTCTGTCGCGTCACAGACGTTGCGCATAAGCGCTAGAAGAGTCCAACCCCTCCTGTCCATGAAAGCTTGAAGTCTTGCTACCGAGGCGCGGGTTCCCCCCTGCTCGTAAATAAGCGTTGACGCAAGCTGCGCAGCACCGGCTATGGAAGGGTGTACGCTTAATAGCCCAGCTACGGCACTGAGTGTTATAAACTCACCCATTAATTTTGGGTGTCCGTGCTCGGCATGTTCGTACGGTGAAGATCTCTGTTTCCACCCATAATACGCAGCCCCATAGGCGCCACCCCAAAACAGCCGCCCGAACCAACTCGTCGAGAATGGCCACCATAACGCACCTTTCGTTTCCGCCATTTCCTCTTCGGAAAGCAGCGCTACTTGAAACCGGCTATCGACCCCGAAAATCGCGGCTCGATCCGATGCCGACAGCATTCGTTTCGGTAGGCGATCAACCGCGCCGGCCTGGACGGGTGCCGCCATTGCCAGGATCAGCGCGATTACTGTGCCGTTGCCTTTAATACGGTGTGTATTCATGATTATACCCCATTAAAATGTATAGAGAAAACTCGCCCCGATTTCCGCACTCCCACCTCCCGACAGGGTGCTCGTTAACCGCACATTCAAGATGGTGCTTTCTGAAAAGGCATACCCCATTCCGAGCTGTAGATCGGTTCTGGTCCGGTAGAACGAAGATTGTTCTTTGCCATAATGATGATCCGCTCCCCGCCCGGTCCAACGAAAACCTGTCGCCAGCGTTACACGATCATTGGCTGAAAAGGCAACCGACGGGCTGATCCACAGCAAACTACCCGGCCGCACGTCATGGTCGCCGGTATTATGGCGGAGACCGAACCGGTACCCCATATCGCAGGACAAGACAACCGGATCAATCGCTTTGTATGCCGTCATCCCTACTGTAAACGACTTTAAAAATACAACGTTGGTACCAAACCTTTCCCACAAAGCTGCTTCGGCAGATAAAATAATCCCCGGAGTGGCTTCATCATTTTTCAACCGGTAATTAACGCCTACCCAACTATCTCTAAAATTTGAGTCGCTATCGACTTCGGTTCTATTGTTCGTGCCAGAAATACCGCTACGGGTATGGCTGTTTAAATAACTAACTCTCCCATGCAGTTCTATTTTTTCCGTAAGCCCGTAACGCAACCCTAAAGTACTAATTAATAGGTCCCGATTAATTTTTTGCGTCGCAATGGGGATGGAACCTACGGTTACTAGGCCTATCCTGTCACTACTTGAATATATTCCCGATATGTTAAGCCTTGCCCGGCCTTTATTGGTTATCAGGTCTTCCATGGTTAGGGGTAAATCCGACCAACAAGGTTTCGCTATGAACAGGGAAACAAAAATGGCGCTTATTTTAAGTGGCATGACTATTGTTATTGGGACTTTTATTTCGGAGACTTCCTGTCCTAGGCAGGCGGCCGGTTGCGGTTTTGTCGCAGGACCAACGCCCTGGCGTGTGCCGCGTGGACGCCCGGTAGCTCCCTTATCCGCCCAAATGAAAAATAAAATGACTATAAATCAAAGTGTTATATGACTAATGGTCAAGTTAGACCCCCAATTAGACCCCGATCGAACCGAAATTCGACCCGGAGCCGCCGGTGTCCGGTCAGTGGGTGCGGAAGAAAAGGGAGCGCGGGAATCCGCGCTGGGAGAGGGATGGGAGGACTATTGATCGAGCTCAGAGGGGATCGATCACGGAGGCTATGGCTGGATTTGATCGATTTATGGCGGATAAGGGATCAGCCAAAAGGATGTACGAAGGCGTCCGATACAATCCGATAACTCTCCATGTAAACATACAGGAGTGATCCAGTAAAGTCCTTAGCCGTCCAGTATAATCCGTGAATATTGGGGGTCTGATCGGGGTTTTACGCGCGAAGTCCCCCATCCTGGGAGGAGAATGATGCCGATTCACAAGCTGACCCCGCGTAAGGTGGCGACCGTCGGTCCGGGGAAACACGAAGATGGCGGTGGCCTGCGGCTGGTGGTGTCCCGGACCGGCGCCCGGAAGTGGATGTTGCGCTTCACCCTTCATGGCAAGCGCCGGGAGATGGGCCTGGGCAGCTTAGCGTAGGTGCCGATCTAGTTCTTTGAAGCTACCATGTTCCTTCCAGAGGTCTCGATTTCCGATAACGTAAAGGCATGACTTTGCACGCGTTGCAGCAACGTTCAGGATGTTGGGGGAAGAACCAGCCCAGGCTCGTGCGCCTTTTTGGCTTTCGTCTGGAGCTCCTAATAAAAAGATCACCGCTTCAGATTCTTTGCCTTGAAACGTGTGAACTGTGCCAATCCGCTCCGTAACCCAATCATCAGACCATCCATCGAGTAATTCCCGATGCTTGGTTACAGCCTTTCGCATTTCCTGCATGACAACACGGAAAGGAGAAATGATGTAAACGTCTGGTGATGAGAGCCCAATTTCTTTTTCTTTTAACTGGTAAAGAAGTTGAAGAGCTTCTTTACCACTTTTGGAACACCACTTGGTATTCCCAGAGCCTCGAACGTCAATCCATTTCGATGGCCCAAGAACTTCTCTTATTGGAGAGCTCTTGAGGGTCTTTCCATGGACCATAAGGCCGTCGTAAGCAATGCAGTTGGAAATCTTGAACATCGGGTTATCACAACGACGATGTACGAGAAGTGGACTGCCTATCCACATTTCCCCAAATGCATTTTGGAGTTCCCCTCCGTAGGGGCTTGCGGTATCGGCAAGGTATTGAGCAGAGGATTTTGGAGCGCTCCATTCCTCCGGTTCAACCCCATATTCACGACAGATTGCATTGACCAGCGTTGGCTGTAACGTGACGACAGGTTCGATCTGTAGCGGGTCACCTACGATCATAGTGCGTTTGCTACGCATGATAGCCCCTACGGCAGCTTGTGGGACAGCTTGTCCCGCCTCATCCACGAGAAGCCATCCGAATGTTTCTATAGGAAGCTTGCCGAACATCTGTTCGACAGAGGCAAAGGTCGTCGATATGACGGGCGTGACCAAAAAGAGCGTTGACCAGAGATCAGGTAAAAGGTGGTCTCGTTTTTTGTCTCCCAATCCGCTTCCTCTCAGTTCTGACATGAGGGCCATCAGATTATGCCGGATTGGCTTTGCAGCCGCGTCGATAAATGCTTTGTGCAACTCGACGGCGGCAATGAAAACTACGTCACGTAGCCTTTGAGTGTACTCTGACAGCCAAGGCGAACTTTTTTGAAGATCAGAATGTTCTTGTTCCCAGAACTCCCAGTTTGCCAGATGTTCACCAAACAGATATTTACTCTTCTTGAGTTCGTCGTAATGAGCCTCTATTCCGTGTTGTACCTGCCCTATTTTTTCACGAAGTAAGCTTTCTTTTTTCCAAAGCTTCCATCTCTGCGTTTGGAAAATCCAGGAAAAGAAACCAGGACGTTTTCCAGCATGACCTTTGACCTCTATTAGAACAGCATCCAATCTAGTTGTGAGTTCGTCTAAGGTGGCATTAAAAATGGAAATTTCATGGATGATTTTACGGACATTCTCCAGCGCTAGAATCGCTTTGTTTGACTTTTCGTAAGCCGTTGCGAAAGCGTGTTTCGCCTGTTGCCACTTTTGCAACGCTTCTAAATGACCAATAGGATGTTTTTCGCTTGTTATGATTTTTGGCGGACGTTCTTCTGGATTCCCAGATGTTTCATTTGTTTCAACAACTGGCGTAACATTTCCGCCGGATACATGTCTCAGGTAGTGTTTCAGGCTAGTGTCATCGTTATCCCAGAAGCCTTTCTGAAAAGCATAGCGGTTTGAAGAGTTTCCAAGTACGGCTGCAATCGTTCCCCATGTCGTATTTTCATTTTCTGCCCATGCGTCGCTTATTGTGCGGAAATACGACAGATCGATATCTTCCGCTATAGCATCTTTTCCAGGAAGTTCTTTAGAAATGTTTTCCACAGCCTTGTTGTTAGATGAGGCAACAACGATTTCGTGTCCTTTTATATCGCTAGACAGTTTGTACAGATGGACAAAGGCTTGAGCAATTTTAATTTTTTCTTTCGAGTGAACGAAAGCCTTTTCTGGGTCATGAAAAGCAGCGAGGGCAACCGCACGATCCACTAAAACGGAAGCGACAATATCTCGAAGAAGCGTTGTTTTTCCCGTTCCCGGAGGGCCGTTGATACCGATAACACCACCCTCGACAAGGTCGCGTTTTGCAAGGTTCACGGCTGCTTGTTGTAATAGGACAAGAGGATATCGTCCTTTCCCAGGCCAACGACCACGGGGAATGAGACTGGGGGCGCTTATTTGCTCCAAGGCAGCTTTATCCCTCAAAAGATCATTCCTGGTCTGAGGCGTTTCAAGGCCAAGGTATCGGCTTAGAGCCTGTCCGCAGCCTTGTTTGGATATGAGTTGGCGTGCCTTCTCCAAGTCGTCGAGAAAAAAGCTGTTGAGAAGAGGTGGCTCCGGGGGATTTTTAATGTTGTACCAATGGTATTTCCTCAGAGCAAACATGGGCATCTCTAATAGTTCTTGGCGGATGTCGAAGTGTTCAGCCAACCATGTAAATGCCGTTGAGATATGATCATGTGTTAGAGGTATCGCCCCGCCTTCCTCATCATGCTGAAGAAGAATGTCGGTGAGATTCTTGTTCACGTCTGCTTCCACGCTATGCCACTGTCCGAGTTGCTCTAATTGATTTCGGCAAGCAAGTGGAAAGGCCCAGGCAAAACTGGAAACCGTTACGCCATTTTTTTCAACTAAACGCCCTTTTTGATCGAGGGTGAGAATGGCGAAGCATGAAAAGTCTCGTGTGTCCATTTTTTCAATTCGTTCATCTGAAAAAAATTGAAGAATAAGTCTGTTAGCTACATCCATATTCATTGTACCGAGAACGACATGATAATAGAGACGTTTATTCGGTTTTGATTTCTCTCCTCCATTTTCCCAAGGTAGGTGGTGACTATCCAAGCGAACGACCTTACTTTTGTCACCATCCAGGATGTCTTCCGGTTTTTTAAAGGTCTTAGGGGAAAGAACCTCTAATGCCATCCAGGTGGATAATATGTTTTTTGGTTCATTGGTGATCGGAGGTGTAGCTTGACGGTTTGAGTTGCTTTTGTAGTACGCGTCAAGAGATATTTTTGATTGTGTCAGAGGTGGATTAGGTCTTACGGTTATCTCTGGTATCAATTCTATTTGAGAAGCCTTTGTATACTCTTGGGAACTGCTTTCAGAAATGTGTCTTTCGGAGGAAATCTTTTCCGACACTTTACGTAGAAGACAGCGAGCGCGTTCGGTTTTCCGATGCGAGAGCTCATCTTGTAAAGCCTGAAGGATATTCTGAGAACATCCCCGTTCTTCATACAGGGTTTCAAGCTCTTTAACTCCTTTATTAATATAAGGTCTCGGGACCATTGGATATGCTCACACGGTTAACACGAAAGTCATCGCCGGAGGTCCTGCCCTGTAGCGGCGATAGTTGAGTGCCTATCCTAAACAGGCTATCTGGATCTCCGCTGTGTCTTCTACGACGATCAGCCGGCTGCTGGGGAAAAGGGGAAAAGGGGAAAAGCCGTATCATGCCTTCGATGAGCGCGTTCGTGAAGGTGGTCTTCCCGGCGCCCGTACCACCTACGATTCGGTTGTGCAACCTGGGCTACGGGGTGAACGGCGACCGGGGCGCTGCCGTGCCTAGCTTCCGCGACTGGTCCGGCGAGGTCTATAGCTTTCCGCGCGATGTGGCGTAGATGGCCCTGGCCCATGCCATCGAGAGCCGGGTGGAGGTGAGCCACTTAGGTGAAGGGAGCCGACCATACCCTTCAACCAGCATGCCTGACCCGTATAGGGAAGTCCTTTCTGCCTCCCTATCCGAAGAATCCGCACAATACGCAGAATAATCGGGTTCGATGGATTTCTGCGTATTGTGCGAATTGTGCGCAGAGGGTATTCCCGCCGAAGGTGACACCCCGAGGGTCTCGCGCCAGCTCATCGCCGAGCCACCACAATTTCCTGCCTGAGAGAATAGGAATCTGCCCGCCCAGAGGTAGAGACGGGAACATGGCCGGCCAATACCAACACCGCCAATTCTTCCGCCGGGTACCGAACGCTCTACTGGCCAAATACTTCGAGACCAGGGGCGTGGATCTGGGGGTTGATTTCGAGAATCTAGCCGAAACAGACGTGGAGCCTATCTTTCAGGCACTCGCCGCCCTGTCCGAGGAACAGCAGGCGAACCTGGAGGTGGATTTCCAGGACATCAACGCACTGGCCAACGATGGTGGCATCGATGCACTACGCAATGAAGCGGCCTTCTACGAGGACGCAACCTTCCCGGAAGAGATCTCCAGCATCGACGGACTGCACGCCAAGGTCATGTGGGCCTTCCTTCACAAACCCGAATACTGGAAGGGTGCCTCGGCACTGCTCCATGCCGATACCGTCGCAGGCCGGTTCTGGAAGAAGCGCAACGACCTGCCGAAGGTGCCGCCTCATATGGATGAGGAAGACCTTTGTCTACTGGAGAAGGCCGTCAGCCACTACTTCAACAAGACCGAGGGGCGGGGCCGCAACTGCAAGGTGGAACCTTACCGCAAGGTAGAAGCGGGGAAAGAGTATTTCTTCACCTACCCCGAGGACTATGGCCAGTCCGGCGTGGAGTGGGAGCACAAGAATCTTACCATCCGCTCCAGACACCCGGCCTTCGAGGTCATCTTCGTCTATTGCGAGGCGGAAGGCTCACTCGACATCTACGCGCCTAAAAACACCAAGGCCGTACCGGAACTGCAAAAGATGTTCGCCAAAGCCATCCTGAAATTGAATATCCTGTCCGACGGCACCATCGACAAGCGGGTCTATGACCTCAACCCACTGGCCGATCCCAACTTTGAGTTCCAGTTTCCACCCGGCTCCGGCATCAGAAAGGCTATCGTCACTAAGATTCGGCTGACCCTGAAGCACGGCTTGCGGCGGCGCATCGTACTGGAGGCCGATACCAAGCAGAACAGCCTGGCGGTTTACGACCTGCTCAAGGAACTCGACCCGCCGCCCTACTACATCACCCAAGTGAGCATCAAGGCCGTGTTTGAGGCCGAGCCGGGAAAACGCGCCGGGAGCAAGACCTTCAACGTCACCTATCCCAACTTCTGTAGCCTTAATCATGAGGGGCGGGACAATATCCTTCGGAAGATGCTCGTCGCCTCCGGCATTGAACCTCAGGCGCCGAAGGATGACGGCAACGCTGACACCGAATGATGTTCTTTTGTCATTACTGGCAGCGGTGGGGACCACTGGAAAGACCCACCTTGTGGGCTGGGATTCCGTTCAGCAGTGGCCAGACGATCTGCTCGGTAATTTGTTGGAGACAGGTGTCCTCTCCAAGGCAAGGCCCGCCTTATCCACAGAGTGCCGCAAGTGCGCCAATCATTGTTTCATGGAGGTATATCAGCTACCCGGTAGAGATAAAAAGACCACATGCGCTTTTGTCGTTTGCGACGACCCGGAAATGCAGGGACAGATGGGCCGAATAGCAATCCCTTTGGAACACCTTCGGCAATGGAAGATAACGGCACTTCAATTGGCCAAGGTGATCGCCGGATTGATTGGTATCGAATGCAAGGCCGAGGATCGCCACGGCCAGGGAAATATCCGTATCGGCATGGTCAAGGGAAAGAATGGCAGGCATTGGCTGTCGCTGAACAAATCCCCCCTCACCCTGGAAATCAATGACCACTCCCTACCATTGGAAGAGGTGCTGTTCTTTGAGGATACAGCGCTCGCCATAGACCGGATGCGCATTGACCAGTTGATCGACAAGACACCCGCCAGCACCGGGAAAAAGTACACCCCCTCGACAGACAAACAGGAGGCCAGAAAACGGAAGACCGAGGCCACGCACGAAGACTGGCGGAAAGAATATCTGAGGCTTCGCCGCAAATACCCCGACACCGTCCGCCACTCGGATAGCTGGATCGCCAAACAGATTGCCAAGCTCGCTATTGCCCAAGGAAGGAGCGGGGAAACCATCCGCAAGCACATGAAGCCGTAAAAAGTTGGGCGGAAATTTTTCACCCAACTCGCCTTCCAGCAACCCACTGATTTCCCGTGTATCCATCACGCTCCTTCGTACACGTGTAGATAGACCAGAAATCCTGCTGAAGATTATAAATCTCTGTTTTACAGGGTCTTTACTGAAACCCAGATGGGCATTACCGGGTATTTTATCGCCCAAATCGCCCAGCCATCCTGCTTCCCACTGTTTTTTAAACCACAGTAGGAGGTTTGTATGGACACCGCAATTCTGCGGCTACCCGCCGTTCTGGCCCGCACAGGGCTTTCCCGCTCCACCATTTACCTGCGCATCTCCGAAGGCAACTTTCCAAAGCCCATCTCCCTCGGCGGCCGCGCGGTCGGGTGGGTTGAGGCGGAAATCAATGCCTGGCTAAACCGGCAAATCGAGCACAGCCGTCAGGCCGCGAGTGAGGGGAGGTCTGCCCGATGAATGGCGCACTCTCCCAGTTTAAGGATGCGATCCGGGCCGCCGGTCTGGAACCGCCCGCTGTGATCAAGCCTGGCAAGTTTCACCGCTTCCCCGGCACCCGCAAGAGCGCCGTGCAATCCGCCGCCACCGCACCGCTACTCGCCTGGGAGCACGCGATCAGGCCACGATCATGGAATCGGAGATCAAGCGTATCTCCAGCGAGCGCAAGACCATGGAGGCCCGCGCCAAAGAGAAGCGCAGCAAGGCCGCCAGGGCAAAGAATAATGGCGAGGCGGAAGCGCTGGCGAGGGAGGCTGCCGACATCGAGGCCCAGCTACCCGACATCCCCAGTCAGCCTCAACTCTGGACCTCGGACGCTACCCCGGAACGGCTGGGCGTACTGCTGGCCGAGCATGGCGAGTGCCTGGCCTGGTTATCGTCGGAGGGCGGCGTCTTCGACCTGCTGCAGGGGCGTTACTCCAGGGGTATCCCCAACCTGGACCTGGTGCTGAAGGCCCATAGCGGTGACGCGGAACGGGTGGACCGGAACGGCCGTCCGCCGGTCTTCCTGCAAAGCCCGCGCCTGAGTATCGGCCTGAGCCCCCAGCCGGATGTCTTGCACGGGCTGGCCGCCAAGCCTGGATTCCGTGGCCGTGGATTATTGGGGCGGTTTCTCTATCTGCTACCACCGTCTCCGCTGGGCTTCCGCCGTCTCGAATCCAATCCCGTACCGGATGGGGTACGCGACGCCTACGCGGCCGGTCTCCGTGCCATGCTGGATTGGGAGCCCGCTACCGACGAACACGGCGACGAGCGTCCCTACCTGCTGCGCCTGAGCGGAGATGCACGGTCGGAGCACCATGAGTTCGCTCAGGCCATCGAGGAGCAGATGCAACCGGGCCGTGACCTGGAGCACTTCACCGACTGGGCCGGTAAGGCACCAGGGGCTGCGGCCCGCCTGGCCGGGGTGCTGCATGGCATCGAGCACGCCCACGGCACACCCTGGGAAGCTGAGATCACCGCCAAGACCATGAAGGCGGCTTTGGAAATCATGGCTGTCATGACCCATCACAGTTTGGCGGCACTGGACATGATGGGGGCCGATCTCACCCTTGCCGCCGCCCGGAAGGTGTGGGCGTGGATCGAACGGAACCGGCTGGCTAGTTTCACCGTGAGCGACGCTTTCAACGCCCTGCGCGGCACCTTCGACCGTGTCGCCAAGCTACGCGCAGCCCTGGAGGCGCTGGAAGAGCGCGGTTATGTCCAGGTGATCGAGTTACCGCGAGAAGGGCGCGGCCGGCCACCTTCACCCTTGGTGCGGGTACGACCCGAGCTTACGGGGCCTGACGATGAGCTGGCGCGAAACCCTCGGGGCATCCCCGGCGACAGCAACATCCTATACGCATAATACGCACAATACGCAGAAATCCATTGAGCCGGGTAATTGTGCGTATTGTGCGAATTCTGCGTATCGGGGTTCAAAAGGGACGACGTGCCCGGATTCCGGGTATCCCCCCTCCACTCCCGGTGCGGGTACGATCCGAGATTGCGGCGGCTTGGCGATGAGCTGGCGCGAAACCCTGGCCGGCTCGAAAACAGCCTCCTATACGTACAATTCGTACAATACGTACAAATCGAATTCTACGTATTGTACGTATAGGGATAGAAATGCAGAAATGGACCACGCCAATCTGCTGGAAACCCTGGCCGACGTCTGCCGGGGACTCGACATCACGCCCGTTGAAGTCAAGGCAGCACTGGCGCCAGAGGACATCGAGGAATGGCGCAACGGTGCCATCGGCAACGATACCCTGACCGCATTTGCCCGGTCACTGGTCCAACGCCGGGAGATGGATCGGGGAAAACGCCCCGCTCACTACACCGAGCCGGCCACCTGCAAGCACTGCGGCCCGATCTGGCTGTGGTTCTCCGGCGAGGTTCCGGGTTGCCCCTGGTGCTGGAACCGGGCCGCCGACAAGCCGATACCGCGCCCCTGTGCCGTTCACTGTGGCGATTGCCTCCACTTCGAGCGCATCGACCACCCGCACCTTGGGCACTGCGCCAAAGGCAAGCCGGAAGCCATCGCCGGGATGTGGGACACGGACCGACGTTATTGCGAACGCTTTCTGCCCACCAATGAATAGTGGATTACCCAAATGATCTCGACAAAAAAAACAACTGTAGTAACTGTAGCTGTAGCATGGGCCACTGGAGGCCGGAATGGGTGGTATTGGTAGCGGACGGACCCGGAGTTGGATTGCCACCACCGACGACTACCGCTCGATCGATGTCCGGCGCTGGAAACGGGAGGGCGGGCTCGCCCCGCATCAATCCTTCGACTGTATGTGGTCCCGCCAGGGCGAGGTGGTGTCTTCCATCCGCGTGCGCACCGAACCGGACCGGGTGATCCTCACCGATTGCTACCGTAGCGGCGGTGAAGACCGGAAGGACGAAAGCTATCCCGTTTATCTCGACTGGACCGACTGCAACCTTGGCGGGAAAAGACCCTGGTTCCTTTGTCCCGTCCGGGGTTGTGGTCGGCGGGTGGCGATCCTCTACGGCGGCGGCATCTTCGCCTGTCGTCACTGTTACCAATTGGCCTATCCCAGCCAGCGGGAAACCGGCTATAACCGGATGGCGCGACGGGCAAACAGAATCCGCGACAAGCTGGGCTGGGAACCGGGATTTCTCAACGGCAACGGCGGGAAGCCCAAGGGGATGCACTGGCACACGTTCGAGCGATTGACGGCGCAGCACGATGCTTTTGTACAGACCTCACTGGCCAGGATCGCGGCGCGTTATCGCCTACCCCTGCCTTGGTAATCGTCATATCCAAGAGAACTGGCTCGATTTTCAAGCGTATCAGGAAAGAAGGAACTAAGAATCCGGCGCACGTGTACGGCTCTGTGCGGCTCTCTCAACATGAACGACCTCTAAAGGCCAAAACCCCAGCCTGGGAGCTGCTCTCAAGCCGTCATCAAAGGGAGTAATGGGTTCAAAAAAATAGGATTAGGGGTAAGAAACGACTCAGGGAGGCTCTCAGAACGTTTGAAGGACATTCCATCGATCGAGCGGAAGAGAAAGAAAGCCTTCGGTGGCCCACGTTCGTCCTGCATCCGTCCCGGCGCACACTCCGCGCGGCACCAGGACTCCCGCCATGACTGGACGCCGTGTCGCATGACCGGGCACTTCGTCTCCGTCGGCGCTCACGCGCCGGACAAGGTGGCACTTGTAGGCTGTTGCGCGAGCTATCGCGTGCGCTACGGGAGCAAAAAAAGGCTCTCATGGGGACGAAGACAAAGGCCACGAATTCCACTTGAATTCCGATACGGATGAAAGCGGTGATTCGGAGCTTGTCAATAAACTTGCGGGAGCACAAAGATAGCCCAGGCGTGGGGATTCCCGGCTTGGAGCCCAGAACCAGGGGGACGGCATGAGGTCTCAGATGCTCGTCTACATTACCGCGTCGAGCCGAGACGAAGCTGCAGCCATCGGACGGGACGTGGTCAATGCACGGCTCGCGGCCTGCGCCAATGTGCTCGGCGACATCACATCGTTCTATTGGTGGAACGGCACGGTACAGGAGGAGGGTGAAGTCCCGCTGATCCTGAAAACTCAGGACTATTTGGTGGAACGCTTGACGCAGCGGGTGAAGGAGTTGCACTCGTATGATTGCCCGTGCATCGTCGCGGTACCGATTGCCGGTGGCAATCCAGAATTTCTCGAGTGGATTGCCAACGAAACCGAAAGCCGGAATCTATCCCAGGGTCTGCGTGTGCGGTCCTGTAAGGCGCTCTAGCGCGTTTATAGAGCTTTCTGCGGAAATCCCCTTTGCCTTCGACCATAAGTAGGCTTCTAGAGGCTGTCTGTGGCTCACAGGGGAGCTTCTTCGCCATCGGTCCAGGAGAGACCAGATGCAATCCAAGGAAACACGCGCCATCCTGATCACCGGCTGCTCCAACGGTGTTGCGCGCCCAGCTGGAGACCAATCTGCTCGGTTGGCATGAGCTGACCTGTCGCCTCATACCCATCATGCATAACCAAGGCTATGGCCGAATCGTCCAGAACAGCTCCGTCTTCGGGTTGGTGGCCTTGGCCTATCGGGGCGCCTACGTGGCGAGTAAATTCGCCCTGGAGGGGTTGACGGACACTCTGCGCCTGGAGCTTGCCGGCAGCGGTATCCAGGTATCCCTGATCGAGCCCGGCCCCATCGAGAGCCGGATCCGGGCCAATGGTTATGAAAAATTCCACGCTCACATTGATCGAGAGCACAGCCCGCATCGGGATGCAATATCGTGCCGTGGAACACGCATGCTCCAGAAAGGATCGAGCCAACCGTCTCCTCAGGTGGTACTGAGGAAGCTAATCCACGCCTTGGAGAGTCCACGGCCCAAGCCCCGCTACTATGTCACCAACATCACCCACCTATTCGGTGGTTTGCGTCGCTTTCTGTCCTCCCGGAGGCTCGATCAGGTACTGACGTGGACTTCAGATTCCGGCCGCAGATGATCCCAATCCCGGTATAGACCGACCCTACATGGTGTTGTCGTATCGGCCCAAGGTTCCGCCAAACTCCGCAACCCGGACCTGATGCGCTGCAGACGCTTGGCGATATCCAACAGATCGCGGGTACTCTGCGCTAACCGGTCGAGCTGCGTCACAACAACCACATCTCCGGATCGAAGGTAATCAAGCAAGCGCTCCAATTCGGGCCGATCTCTCCGGGTGCCGGTGATCTGCTCGGCAAAGATACGGAGACACCCAGCCTGCTGGAGCTCCGCCCGTTGTGCCGTTAACTCTTGCCCATCCGTGCTGAAGTCAAGATGCTGCTGTATGCCCGCTATGGCGTGCCGTATGTGTGGCTGATCGATCCGGGCCAGCAGACATTAGAGGTTTACCGGCTCGATGACGGCGCCTGGGTGGAAAGCGGTTTCTTCTCCGGCACCGACTAGGTGATTGCTCCGCCCTTCGAGGCGGTGAGCATCGATCCGGGACTCTTTTGTCTACCTCATGGGCCAGGTGTCGTATGGCGATTTCGTGGCCCTACAGGTACGATTCTAGGTGTTCCCGATAAATCGGTCTTATAGCAAGTTATCGGTGTCCGCTGAGAACGGCTCCCTGAGCCTCTCAGGGGATCCGAGGGGCGAAGGCAGCAGACCGCAACGAAGCGATCGAGACAACGATGGGAAATAACACCACCCCATCACTAGCCCCCCGATCTGTGAAAAACACATAGGGGTTAATCAATTCCTTGACGAGCTTACCTTACTTGAAGACTTAAAAATTACCCCCGACATGGATTGATTGACATTGCATTGTATAGAGGGCAAAATAAATGCTGGGATCGGCTTTATTTGCATTTTCATCCAGTATGGTGATACCATATCCAAATTGGCACGCACGCTATCCTAACTAGATTGTGTAATAAGCCGGGCTGCCCCGGTTTTTTTGTGCCTGAGAAAAGTACGTAACTTCAAAACAGTGGACTGGCTACATAAATAAATTACTTAGAAATCAACCGATTATCTGATATTGTCTCTGCTCGTCGACACCGGCGAGATCCGC
>Ga0209681_1000134_pt1 | contig 18883 bp, 18 predicted proteins | sample WorMetLIZISLAND2_3_FD_187416 | JGI IMG/M metagenome (GOLD analysis project Ga0209681, IMG submission 187416) | Marine gutless worms symbiont microbial communities from Max Planck institute for Marine Microbiology, Germany - Olavius clavatus LIZARD... ... | reverse complement strand
CGGCGAGGTCCAGGACCAGGACCTTGAGACGCTGCCCGCCGGCAACGGCGAGCACTTGCGGGACCGCTACGACACCATCCTCAGCACAGCCGAAGCCGGCAATCCTCCCCGTCCCCGCCGTCCCGGTACCCGCGGGCGCGTCACACAATCCCCGGCCGGCAACCTCATTCGGCGGCTACGCGAGCACCGCAACGAGGTCCTGCGCTTCCTCACCGACCTGCGTTCCCTTCGACAACAACCATGCCGAACGTGACCTTCGCATGCTCAAGCTCAAACAGAAAGTCTCTGGCTGCTTCCGCTCCGATACCGGCGTCGGAGACTTTGCCATCATCCGCTCCTACCTCTCAACTCTCCGCAAACAATCCGGCGATATGTTCAACTCGCTCGTCCTGACCTTCCAGGGCCGCCCCCCAATGCCCCAATTGGAGTAGCTGAATAGTTACGGAAATTCGGCAAATGGGTGGGATTCCCGTAGGTAGGAAGCCACGTAAGGGCGACTGGCCGGTCGCCCCTATCCCCTTCCCCAACCCCTCTCCCGCCGGGGGAGAAGGGGTTTATAGCTGCCGACGGATCGGTTGGTGGAGTCGAGTGTGTGCTGAGACCAAGCGGATATGGAACCATGACCGCTTGATGCTGGATAGAGCGCGGACCCGCCGCATGATATTCACGATACCTTGGCGCGGCTGTCCTAAGCGGTAATCGTTTTGGCACCCTCCTCGGTACCCAGAATCAGCACATCCGCCGGCCGCAGGGCAAAGATACCGACGGTCACCACCCCAGCGATGTTGTTGATTTCTTGCTCCAGCTTCATCGGCTCGAGGATTTCTAGGTGCTCGACATCGAGGATCAGGTTACCGTTGTCGGTCATGAACCCTTCGCGCCAGACCGGCGTGCCGCCAAGCTTGACCAGCTGCCGCGCCACATGACCGCGGGCCATAGGGATGACCTCTACCGGTAGGGGGAAGGTGCCCAGCACATCCACCAGCTTGCTGCCATCGCCGATGCAGACGAACTGTTTGCTGGCCGCGGCGATGATCTTCTCGCGCGTGAGGGCACCGCCGCCCCCCTTGATCAGCTGGAGGTGATGGTTCGATTCGTCCGCGCCGTCCACGTAGAGATCGAGTGCGCCGGTGTAGTTGAGGTCGAGCACTGGGATGCCTCGTTCCTGCATATGTGCCGTCGTTGCTTCGGAGCTCGAGACGGCACCCTGGATGCGGCCCTTGACGGTAGCTAGAAGGTCGATGAAGTGATTGACGGTGGAGCCCGTGCCGACACCGATGAGACCGTCGTCCACATATTCCAAGGCGGCCTTGGCGGCGAGCTTTTTCATTTCGTCCTGGTTCATACTAGTTCTCCACAGGCAGGTTCCGAAGCGGCCGATATCCGGCCAGCCCTCGGGCGCGGTAAATGCTTGAAAGCCGGGAATGAAGCTAAGGCGATTTCTATCAAATGAACTACCGTCCTGGTGGTCTTTTCGTCCGTTTTCCGGGTTGCGGCAACCGTTACCTAGCTCACTAGGCGCCGGTTGCCGCGCCTTGAATGCGAACGAAAATCCGGCCCAATCCAGTATTCCATTTTCTGTCAATCGCCTAAATGTTTTCGCTTCGTGACTCGAAAAGCTCCAAAGATGGAATTTTTCAAGGCCCCCATCATAGCAAAGCCTAAACCGGTAAGCCTTGTCCGACCCTCCATAGACAGGGCTACCGAATGATAATTCGGTGGAAAGCAAGGGCTTGGCGATTTCAGACGCTTAAGCACGCCGAGGGACTAAGGCGATTTCTATCAAATGAACTACCGTATAGCCGCCATCAGTTATCCCTTGTGAGTACGGATTACCGGTAACCTCGAGCGAGCAGAATGTTTATGGAAATTTCGGCCGCAAATAAAGGTCAAGGGGCCAGGAAGCGTCGCTGATGGCGGGCCAATCTCGACCGATTTACGTTGATTTGCGTTCATTGGCGGCAAAAAAGAGGCCCTCTTACGGGTTGTGTGGGTAGAATGGAAAAGAAAACCATCCAGCCTGTCAAGGATGCAGCCGCTACGTGGTGGTTTCCTTTTCCACTCACACCAAACGCAAGAGAGCCTGAAAATACAACCACTTCCGCGGTTATAGCCCGTATGTAGTGTTATGATCCTATTGTTTTCAAGTATGGGGAACCTTGAAAAATCCTCTCCAAAGCCACTGGTGCTCCAACGTTTAGTTGAATAAATTCAGTTGGTTATCGTGGTCGCGCTCGTCGGGATTGTATGCTTAGTAGACAATCGTTTAATTTTATTGAATTTATTTTAAGATGATGGGGCTCAGAATCTGTAGAACTGTGTAGAAACTGATATCGCTTTTCAGCCGCTTCTTGATAATGGCCACGAGCACATAGACGGAAATGGCGAGCTCGAGAAGACGAATATGCCTGTGGACATGCGTCGTTGTTCTCAACCCGCAATTTCGCGGGAGAGGCTGGCACCTTAGCGTACCGCCGCTCAAGTCGGTAACCGGCGTAATTCCAAATATTTCTTTTCTAATGTATGGGTGATCCTGAATTGCCGGTCATAACGTTGGGACACTAGTGCAGCAAGATGGTATTTCATTTGACAGAAATTGCCTTAACTCAATGGCGTCGGGGTGAACCTGACCAGCCTATAGATAAGGTTCCACTTGCAACATTGAAATAGTCTTCACTATCCTATTTGCGAAGGGTGCGGCTTTTTTGAAACGACACCGGGCGTCGAAAATCCGAGCGTCGAGGCCGGTTTATCGGACACCTTATGGAGCTTGCGCACCGGCTCCCTATCACGCCGTCTCACTCTGAAGATATAGGATCCCGCTGCCCCGTGGAATCGAAAAGCTCCGTGGCTAGGTTTACCGCACCAGCAGGGATTGGTTGGGGGCAGGCTGTTCCCATCGGAAAATATCGAGTAAACGCCATGGTGGGCTTAGCCCACCCTACGGTCGGCTAAGCCTTTGTTTCCAGGTTTCTCTGCGTCGTTTCAAAAGAGCCGCACCCGACGGATTCAAGCGTGGGATGAGCATAGGAAAGCGAGGGAGCGTAAGCGACAAGCGGAGAGCGACGATCCCCGCGTAGGCTCGGCCATGCGATACGGCGTCCAGTCCTTGTGGGAGTCCTGATGCCGCGCGGAGTGCGCGCCGGGACGGACGCAGGACGAACGCGGGCCGCCGAAGGCCATGGCCGTCGCCTCATTTTGTGCACCCGACATCGGACGGACCCCATTTCGGGTTGCACGAAAAATGGCGACGCCCCGGTCGCAAACGCGATTAACTGATTAGCCGAGAAGAACAGCTCACGCCACGGCGCAACGACGCCACGTCAAGGCCGTACCTGATAACCTGTTACGTGGTAGCGCCGTGGTGTGAGATAGGGAAACCAGAGTTTCTCCCAGCTTTGTTATTTCCAGGATGCGATAGAGAGATTTCCTCACACTACCTATTACCCGAAAACAACAGAGTTACAATCCCACCCATTCGCGTTCATTTGCGGCAGCAGTAAGTGTTCTGTGGGAGCCTTGAACAATTGCTTTCCTGGTAAATTTCCAAGATGTGAAGTGAGAAGGGGGCTTCCACTTCGCTTCATTTGCAGTCGGTGACCTGATTGAAAATGGTGGGGTATCTCCCTGCCTTGCACGGGCACCTTGAATTTTTCAAGGTATCCTTTGACACTGAAGGATCGGCTCTTCCGGACCGGTGGATTCAATGATTGGTGCTAAACAGGATATTTATGAACGATAACCCAAACCCGAGACCCACCTACAGCTGCGAGCTCTTCCCCCCCAAAACACCGGAGGGTATAGCCAAGCTCGCGGACAATGTGCAACGACTCGACACCGTTGCCCCTGCCTACTTCTCCGTGACCTACGGTGCCGGTGGCTCGACTCGCGAGCACACCCTCGAGACCGTGTCGCTTCTACGCGCACGGGACATCGATACCGCCCCCCATCTCGCCTGCATCGGCTCCTCACGGGCGCAGATCCGGGAGCTTTTGCACCACTACCGGAGTCTGAATATCCGGCGTATCGTCGCCCTGCGTGGCGACCTACCTTCCGGCATGGGTGCCATCGCCAGCGGGGAGCTGGCCTATGCCAACGAGCTGGTGGCCTTCATTCGTGAGGAGACCGGCACGGTCTTCCGGATCGAGGTCGCGGCCTATCCGGAGGTCCACCCGCAAGCACCGGGGGCCCGGCAAGACCTCGAATACTTCAAGCGCAAGGTCGAGGCCGGGGCGGATGACGCCATCACCCAATACTTCTACAATGCGGATGCCTATTTCGCTTTCGTCGATGCCTGTTGCCGGTTCGGCATCGAGATCCCGATCGTCCCCGGCATCATGCCCATCGCCAACTACGGCCGGCTCGCCCGCTTCTCCGCGGCCTGCGGTGCGGAGATTCCACGCTGGGTTCTCAAGCGATTGGAAGATTTCGGGGACGATCAGGACAGCATCCGCGAATTCGGACACCAAGTAGTCCTGAACCTTTGCCGGCGGTTGCTCGAAGGCGGTGCACCGGGCATCCATTTTTACACCATGAACCAAGCCGCTCCGACCCTGCGGCTGTGGCGGGACCTGGGGTTACCCGGTGCCGAGCCCTGAGGGCACATTGAATTTGGGTGCAGCTCTTTTGGAACGACACCGGGGCGTCCAAAATCCGAGTGTCGAGGCCGGTTTTTCGGACACCTTGTAGAGCTTGCGCACCATCCCTATCACGCCGCCTTGCCCTGAGACCTAGCGATCCCGCCCCATAGAATCGCGAAAAGCTCCGTGGCCAAGTTGACTGCACCGGCGGGGATTCACAGAGGGCAGACTGTGCCCATCGGAAAATATTGAGTAAGTGCTGCGTGGGGGGGAAATTCAGCCGCAAATAAGCGCCAATCAACGCAAATAGATTCAAGAAAAGTCGACGAGGATAAACCGACCTCTCAGCGTATTATCGGGTGTGCATTCGAGATTAGGCGATTTCTGTCTAATGAAATACCATCTTGCTGGTCTTTTCGTCTGTCTTCCGTGTTGCGGCAACCATTACATAGTCCACTATGCGCTGGTTGCCGCGCCTTGAGTACGAACGAAAATCCGGACCAATCCGGTACATCATTTTCCGACAATTACCTTATTTGGCCCATTTGCGTTCATTTGCGGCAAAAAAGAAGATATCGAGTAAGCTCAATGGTGGGCACCCCAATGGTGGATACAACCATCCTTTGGTCGGTTGGGCCTTTGCCTCCGGGTTTCTCCGCGTCGTTTCAAAAGAGCTGCACCCATAGCTGTCGAGGTGAGACTCCCAGCAGCTTGGTGTCGGCAACCTCGAACAGTTGGACCGCCGAGTCGAGCCACTGTACGCCGAGCCAAAGTGCCGGGGCTCCGTCCGGAGCGTCGCCATTGTTCGCGAAACCCGAAATGGGGTCCGTCCGATTTCGGGTGCGAAAAATGAGGCGACGGCCATGGCCTTCGGCGGCCCACGTTTGTCCTGCGTCCGTCCCGGCGCGCACTCCGCGCGACACCAGGACTCCGCAATGACTGGACGCCGTATCGCATGGCTTGGCCTTTCGTCTCCGCCGGCGCTCACGCGCCGCACTCCGACGAAACGCTCGGCCCTACGCCTTCGCGGGGGTCGTCGCACTCCGCTCGTCGCTTACGCTCCCTCGCTTTCCTGGGCTCCTCCTTTGTTTCCCCACTCCCCAACCCCTCTCCCGCCAGTCGAGTGTGTACCAAGACCAGCTTCGGGAGGAGGGTTGGGGAGTGGGGAAATAAGAGGGGGTCCCCATTAGTACCCGATCAACCGTTCTTTGTCGGTATCTACCTCCGTCAAGGTTACTCCGAGGATGCGGTTGGTCGGGTCCTGTTGCTCGTCGCTACGGATTCTGACCGGAAGATAATTCGGTGTGTAGCCGAACCATTCGTCGGCCACCGCGCCGCCATAGCGGCCCTCTACCAGGACCGGCAATCGCCGACCGAGGTGGCGCGCCAGGGTGTCGGCCTTCATACGACGCCCCAAGGCATGGATTTGGCGGCTGCGGTCCTTTTTCGTTCGGTCGTCCACCTGTCCCGGCAGGACTGCGGCCCGGGTGCCTGCCCGCGGCGAGTAGGGAAAGATATGGAGGTGGCCGAAGCCTAGTGTTTCCACGAAGGTCAGGGTCTGTCGCCACTCGGCCGGGGTCTCGCCGGGGAAGCCGACGATGATGTCGGTAGTCACGTTGAAATCCGCCACCCGCTCCCGCGCCGTTCCGATCAGGCGCGCGAAATCCCCACTTCCACAACGCCGAGCCATGCGGCGCAATACCGTATCGGATCCGCTCTGTAGGGGCAGATGCAGATGGGGCATCAGCCGCCGGTCCTTGAACAGGTCCCAGAAGGTCTCCGGCAGGTCCCAGGGCTCCAGGGACCCTAGGCGTACGCGAAGTACATCGGTGTCGGCGAGGACGGCGCGGATCAAGGCCGCAAGGTTGCCCCGGATGTCGCTCCCGTACCCTCCGAGGTGGACGCCGGTGAGTACGATTTCCCGGACCCCTTCCGCACTCAGCCGGCGGATCTCCGCCAGGATCTCGACGATCGGTCGGCTGCGCTCCGGCCCTCGGGCGAGGTTTACGATGCAGAAGGTGCAGCGGTAGCGGCAACCGTCCTGGACCTTGACAAAGGCCCGTTGGCGACCGCGGAGGAACAGAGGATCGGTCGTCGGCTGCGGGGTACTCCCGACCGCGGCATCCAGGCCCAGCTCACGGGTGGCGATGGCCGTCAGACGGTCCTTGTCCCGATTGGGGATCACTAGGTCGATGCCTTGCTCGCGGGCCAGGGCCTCGCCGTCCAGGGAGGCGAAGCAGCCACTGACCACCAGCCGAGCCTGGGGGTTGGCGCGTCGGACGCGGTGTAGCAGCTTGCGGGACTTGCGTACCGCCTCGGCGGTCACCGCGCAGGTGTTGATGACCACTAGGTCGGCCGCTGCCGATTCCCGGGTAATCTGATGGCCCTGCTGTTGGAGCTGTCGCGCCCAGGTTTGCAGCTCCGCCTCGTTGAGCCGGCAGCCCAGGGCTTGAAGCTTGACCCGCATTATTGAGGATTCGAGATTTTTCGGTATTTTTCGGGAACCTCGAAAAATCCCAAGAATGGAGTTTTTCAAGGTCCCCGTGAGTCGCCCTGCGGGGACTATTCCCAACCGGCTTGGGGGCTACCGCGCCGCGGGATACGGATACGAACGCTGTCTTCGCCGTCCTCACGGCTCATGGCGTTCAGGATGGCGTCTCCGGGCACCGCTAGGCGCCGGCTGACGGTACCGGACGAGTAGCTGAAACGACGCGTAAAGCCACGGTCACCGGAGTCCTGGCTCCGCACCGTTTGAGTAGTGTGGGTCCGGCGCACGAGGAGCCAGCGGCCTTGAGTGTGAATCCGGACCCTGTCCGGGTCCAAGCCGTCCGCTTTGATGGTGAGGAGGTAGGCATCGTCCGTAGTGATGCGGGAGAGTCGAAGCCTCGCTGGCCTACCGCGGCTTCGGCTCGTGGGACTTGAGTATCCCCTAAAGGAGGGGGTGCGTGGCCCGACACCCGGATACCCGGGTGTCCGGGGTAGGGCATCCGGAGGGACAGCCTGCCGAAGCCGGGGCACCAGCGTCTCACTTTCGCCAGGATGGCGATCGGCGAACGGAAAGCCGGGCCCGAAGGTGTCCATTCCAGGTGGTGGTTCCGGATATCCACTCCAAGGACCGGGACCATAAGGACCCCAGGCCATGGCCGGCCCATTGCCTAAAAGAGCGACCAGGAGACAGATCGACCAAGCAGTTCTCGACATTACAGGGGACCTCACTAGGTTAGATCGGGTTGGTGGGGCTTCCGATCCGGAAAGGTCCCTCGATCCGGACGGCGTTCTAATTTTGTTGCTCATGGATTTCAATGGGTGCGGTTCTTCTGAAACGATGCGGAGAAGCCAGGAAACAAAGGCTCAGCCGATCGTAGGAGGTGAGCTGTGCCCACTATGGCGCTTACTCGATATTGTCTTTTTTGCCGCAAATGAACGCGAATGAGCCGAAAAGGTCGGGGCATCCTCGTCGACTTCCCTTGAATACATTTGCGTTCATTAGCGTTTATTTGGGGCTGAATTTTCTTCCCGCAGCCCTTACTCGATATTTTCCAGTGGGCGCAACCTCCCCACCCTCTTGTCCTGGCGCGAGAGTCGCAGCCCTTACTCGATATTTTCCAGTGGGCGCAACCTGCCCCCTACCAATCCCCGCCGGTACGGTAAACAGGGCCACGGAGTTTTTCGAATCCACAAGGCGGCGTGGATCGCTAGATCTCAGAGCGAGCCGGCTTCGACTCTCGGATTTTGGACCCCCGGTGTCGTTTTACAAAGAGCCGCATCCGTAGGGTTTTCGGACCAACCCGAAGCGCCGGTACCACACGCCTGTGGCCTGCTGCCCACGGCTCCGAAGATCAGGGTTTGGGCAGAGTTACTCCCCGCTGACCTTGATACTTGCCACCACGGTCTTTGTACGAGGATTCGCAGACTTCATCGGATTCGAAGAACAGGAGCTGGGCTACGCCTTCGTTGGCATAGATCTTGGCCGGCAACGGCGTGGTGTTGGAGAATTCCAAGGTGACATGGCCTTCCCATTCAGGCTCCAGAGGTGTGACATTGACGATGATTCCACACCGTGCGTAGGTGCTCTTACCGAGGCAGACGACCAGTACATTGCGGGGTATACGCAGATATTCGACGGTTCGTGCCAAAGCGAAAGAGTTCGGAGGAATCATGCAGACGTCCGCCTTGACATCCACGAAGCTATCGTCATCGAAGCTCTTGGGATCGACAATGGCCGAGTTGATGTTGGTGAAGATCTTGAATTCGTCGGCGCACCGGATGTCGTAGCCGTAGCTCGATGTACCGAAGGAGATGAGTCGACCGCGGTCCTCGGACTGGCGAACTTGAGACGGCTCGAAAGGCACGATCATGTCTGCCTGCTCCGCCATGCGGCGGATCCAGCTGTCAGATTTGATCGCCATTGCGGATACCCCTCCGGCCGGTCAGGAGCAGATGTGCTCGATGGCCTCGGCAAGCTGCTGCGGCTCTTGTGTGTCTAGGTGCATGAAGAGCTCCTCGGTGGCACACTCCAGGCGAGCGATGTAAGCGTCGCGCACACGCTCTTTGACTTCCAACAACGAGCCCGGTTGCATGCTGAGCTCGCGCAGGCCAAGTCCCAACAGCAAGGGTAGATAGCGGGGATTGCCTGCCATTTCGCCACACATGGAGACGGGAGTGTCGTAACTCTGTCCGGCCCGGATGGTCATCCGGATCAGGCGCAGTATGGCTGGGTGCAGGGGCTCGTAGAGGTAGCTGAGGGTATCGTCCATACGGTCGATAGCCAGGGTGTACTGGATGAGATCGTTGGTACCGATGGAGAGGAAATCCAATCGGTGGGCGAATGCCGCGGCACATAGCGCGGCGGCTGGAACCTCGATCATTCCACCCACCGGCAGGTGTGGGTCGAAGGTCAACCCCTCGTGATCGAGTTCCCGGCGCACTTGCTCGATGAGGGCGAGGACCGAATCGAGCTCTTGTATACTCGATAACATGGGAATCATTAGCTGCACCGGTCCCGAGGCGGAGGCGCGTAGGATAGCACGCAGCTGGGTCCGAAAGAGCCCGGTCTCCTTGAGGCATAAACGGATAGCGCGCAGGCCTAACGCGGGGTTACGGACCGGCGAGCAGATCACCGAGCTACCGTCTATCTGTTTGTCCATCCCCAGGTCCAGGGTGCGTATCGTGACCGGAGCACCTTCGAGTTCACGGATGACGGCTAGGTATGTCGCTAGGTGTTCCTCCTCGTTCGGCGGCTGGTCTCGATTCATGTAGAGAAACTCGGTTCGGTACAGACCGACTCCGGCGGCTCCGTTAGCCCGGATGGTCGATGTATTCTCCGGTAGATCGAGATTACCCAACAGGCTCACCGGGATGCCGTCGGCACTGAGCGATGGCTCTCTAACCAGACGCCGGAGGCGGGCTTTGCGCGCCTCCAGTATCTGCATGCGCTGCTGGTAATGCTCCAGGATACCGGCGTCGACATCGGCCAGTAGGCTGCCGGCCTCGCCGTCGACTACAACCGTTTCGCCCTGGCGCAAATAGCTGGTAGCATTGCGCACTCCGACCACGGTGGGGATGTTCAGGTTGCCGGCCAAGATAGCGGTATGGGACATGGGGCCACCGTACTCGGTGACCAAGGCTGCGACATGCCGGTGCTTCAGCACCACCATGTCCGCTGGCGAGACGTCATGGGCGATGACGACACACCCACGCAGATCGGCCGCTTCCGACCGGTCCGCGATGTGGCCGCCGAGCAGGAAGTCGAGGATGTGTTGCACCACATGGTCCACATCGTCACGGCGGCTACGCAGATAAGGGTCCTCCATGTCTTCGAACACCTTCACTAGGCTCATCCGGTGGTATTCCAACGCCCACTCGGCGCCGAATAGCTGTTCCCGAATCAAGGCTCGCGCCGGATCGATGAGGGCGGCGTCTTCGAGCATCAACAGGTGCGAATCGATGAATTCGGCGACCTTGACCGGGGTCGTGCGCGGGATCCGGTCGCGCACGGCCCGCAGGGCTTCCCGTGTTGCCGTGAGTGCATCTTCGAGCCGTTGCAGCTCACCAGCGACCTCGGTCGAATCTATGCTACGGGGGGCGACCGCCAGAGGGTTACGTTCGAGTAGGAAGGTGGGGCCGATCGCGATCGTGCGGGTAGTGGCGATGCCGAGGCCGCAGCAAACGAGGGTCATTCGTTCTCCCCGAAGCGGTCGACGATGAGCCGTTCCAAGGCGATACTGGCAGCTACCTCATCCTCGCCTTCGATCGACAGCGTAATGACACTACCTTGTGCCGCAGCGAGCATCATGACCTCCATGATGCTCTTGCCATTCATCTGCCGCCCCTTGCATTCCAACCGGATTCGGCTGGAGAAGGTTCCGGCACAGGTGACCAGCTTGGCTGCGGCACGGGTGTGTAACCCGAGCTTGTTGGTGATCTTGAGCTCTTTACGGATCATGGTGCAGGTTCCCGATCCCGATCAAGGCCGGAGCTTTTCCGAACACCGCGAATTTTCCAAGCCGCAAAGCCAAAACATGGTTTTCGCTTTGCTCTCATTTTTCAAGCATATACATGCTTGAAAGCTGGCGGGACATCCCTGCTCCGCACGGGCACCCCGAATCCCGGCCGATGGTCAGACTAGGTCTCGATGATGAACCGTGACTTTGTGCCCACTGGCCTCGAAATGCCTACTCAGCTGCTCGGCGACATACACGGAGCGGTGTCGGCCACCGGTACAGCCGATGGCAACGTTCAGATAACTGCGCCCGTCCACCTCGAACCGGGAAATCCAGCGGTCGAAAAAGCGCGACAGATCCTCGTGCATCTCGCCGATTTCCGGTGCTTGTTCCAAAAAGCGGGCTACCGCAGGATCCAGACCGGTCAGGGCGCGCAGCTCCGGCTCCCAATAGGGATTGGGTAGACAGCGCACATCGAAGATGAAATCCACGTCAGGGGGTATACCATGCTTGAAGCCGAAGGTCCGGAGCAAGATCGAGGCCTTGTAAGGGGTATTGCCACGGAGGTGTGTGCGCACCAGATCCTGCAGCTGATGGACATTGGTACGGGTGGTGTCGATGCGCAAATCGGTGGTATTCAGCATGGGTTCGAGCAGCTTGCGCTCGAGCTCGATCACCTCGGCCAGAGGACGGTCGGAGGTCGTCAAGGGGTGCCGACGCCGGGTTTCGCTGAAACGTTTGATCAGGGTTTCCGTCCGGGCTTCCAGATAGAGCACGAGACACTCGAAAGGCCCGTTGCGGAGTACTTCCAACAGATCCGGGAGCTCGCCTAACTGCTGCAGTTGATTGCGGGCGTCGATGCCGACCGCCGTGTTGATGAAGGTCTCGTCACCGACTCCCTCCAGCCCCTCGACCAATCCCCTGAGCAGGAACAGAGGCAGGTTGTCGATGCAGTAATAGCCGAGGTCCTCCAACGTATGCAGCGCGATGCTTTTCCCCGATCCGGATAGCCCGCTGACGATCACCAGCTGTTTCATATTCATCTCGGACCTACTGCCGCACACAAAGGTAAGGGCGACACCTTGAAAAATTCAAGGTGCCCGTGCGATGCAGGGATGCACCACCATTGATCGAGCACTGGCGTGCTCGATCAATGGCGCGGAGCGAAAACCGCATTTTCGTTTCGCGCAAGGGAAAATTCCAGAGATGGAATTTTCCCTTTCTAAACAAAGCAAAATTCGAGCCTTTGCGAAGGGCTGAACCCGAGTCATAGGTTCTGGTGGTCATGCTTTGGATCGCTCCAAGAGCGCGAGGATCTGCTCCGCCGAGGCGGCTGTGCGTAGGTCTTGGATGAGCTGCGGGTTATTGAACATGGTGGCCAGCTGTGAGATCAGCTGCAGGTGCGTCTCATTGGCCGATTCGGGCACCAGTAATGCAAAGGCCAGATCGACCGGTCGATTGTCGATGGCATCGAAGGCAACTCCCTCCCGGAGCTGAACGAAAGCACCCATGGCTGTAGTGATCTCTTGCATACGGGCGTGCGGTAAAGCAACACCCTGGCCGAGTGCCGTACTGCCGAGCCGCTCTCGGGCGCACAAGCGATCGAACACGATTTCCGGGCTCAGCTCCGGGACGTCACTCGCAAGCAAGGATCCGAGCACCTCCAAGAGACGCTTTTTGCTATTGAGCTGCAGACGGTTGCCGATGCGGCCGGCAACGATGAGTCGGGCAGGAAACATCGCATGCGGTTCCCGATAAATAAGCCATGAAGACGGCGAAATATGACCCATCGCCCACGGGTGGTGTGCAAAGCAATCGGGTCCGGCGGGTCCGAGGAGTGCCGCCTTCAGGTCGTTTCCGGATCCTTGTCGAATGCCCTATGGCCGTTGCCCCGACGATCCCTGCGCTTTTCTTTGTGCTTGAGGACCTGACGGTCAAGCTTGTCGACGAGTCCATCGATCGCCGCGTACATGTCCTCATGAACCGCATCCGCGAACACCTTGGCACCATTGACGTGCAATGTTGCCTCCGCCTTTTGGCGTAGCTTCTCCACGCTGAGGATGACATGGATGTCGAGGACATGGTCGAAGTGCCGCGCCAAACGCGCGAACTTCCCGTTTACATAGCCTTTGAGGGCCTCCGTGATATCGACGTGGTGACCCGTCAGGTTGATTTGCATAGCTCGACTCCTAAAAGTCTCGGAAGTGACGCCGGCCCCTCTCCCCGAGGTCCTCAGCGGCAGGAACGAAATTTCAGGGCCCCTTGCAAGGGTGCCCTGTAAAATTGATCCGGAGCGTCGCCATTTTTCGCGCAACCCGAAATGGGGTCCGTCCGATTTCGGGTGCAAAAAATTAGGCGACGGCCATGGCCTTCGGCGGCCCGTGTTCGTCCTGCGTCCGTCCCGGCGCGCACTCCGCGCGGCGCCAGGACTCCCACAATGACTGGACGCCGTATCGCATGGCCGAGCCTTTCGTCTCCGCCGGCGCTCACGCGCCGCACTCCGACGAAACGCTCGGCCCTACGGCTACGCGGGGGTCGTCGCACTCCGCTCGTCGCTGACGCTCCCTCGCTTTCCTGTGCTCCTCCGACGCTCGATGTGCAGTGATCGTGAAGTTATCTTATCGAAGAAGAACAAAGGTTCGGCAGGAAGTCGAACACTACGAATTAAGGGCACCTTCACAGTACAGGAAATAACTTTCCAATTAAAATCAGATGGCTAGGTTGGTCTTCGTGGTTCTCCGATATAAAGCGACGGCCTGGTAAAATGCCTCAAGTTTTTCCATTATGTTAAATAACATCTCTCTCAGCCAGTCCAAACCATACCTGAAAATACTGACGGCCAGGCGGCGATGACTCTTGATTGGGATCGGTTTTTGCTCGTGTAACCATCCCCGAGGAGATGCGCCCAGCAGAAGATGATCGTTAACAAGGCCAGAAGCCTCTCAATACGATCCAACCCGGTCAGACGGGTTGCTTCAAAATCGAATCCTTGGCTCTTCAAGGTCTTGAATAAGGTTTCGATTTCCCAACGCCGTTTATCGTCGCCCAGGACGGCGGTGACCCGAGAGGCATCCGGACTGAGAATGATGAGGGATTCACCACTCATCAAGCGCGTTCCCGTGACCGAGAGCTTCTGGCCCCAAACAACCCGTTGCCCCCTCAGTTGGATGACTTCGCCGCGTGGCAAGTTAAGAAAGAAATTATAGGCCGGTGCTGTGCCATTCCGGCACCGAGCGACGCGTGTGTTATGCTGAATGCGAATCCTGAGTTTTATTTCATTTTTAATGAGATAGCGAACAAATTCCGTACAATTCCGTACCGATGAATCCTCTATCGGCGAGGTAGCCATCAATTTTTTCCACCCCGAATAGCTCGATAAACCTGTTGATGAGTGGAATGCGTTCGTCCGTATTGGAATTGCCTGTTTTATCTGACAGGATCGATAACACGGGGATCGCCACACTTTGCTGGACGATCGCCAAGCACAGAATATTGATATGGGTTTGACCGAATTTCCAGTTGGTTCGATCCAGGGTCAGTAGATACTGACCCATCGGGCAACTGACTGGCAATAAACCGAGCCACGGTGGAGAAGTCGAGAGGAAAGATTCTGAACAGGCATTGAATATGTTTATACTTCGAGTCTTTCAAGGTGCCACCGGGAAGAGCAGTGGCTAATTGCGCGAAATTGACGGTCCTGACCTTGATCAAAGCGATAATCAGACCGGCTAGGCATTTGGTTCTGGCCAAGTTCCAACCGAAACAGCCAGGCAACAGAGGCACAAGAGCGGCGACATTCTGATCTATCGCTGGGAGCCCTCAGAAAAAAATATCTATTATTAAAGGATTATGCCAAAACTCGGCAAGGGTAGCTTGAACGCCCGGTTCAACTGCAACAAAAATACTTATTCTAAATTAATATATTGCGGTTTTTTGTCTTGTACTATGGGGCACCTTGAAAAATTCAAGGTGCCCGTGTGGGACAAGGATGTCCCGCCCGCCCTTAGGGGATTGTCGGAAAATGGAGTACCAGCTTGGGCCGGATTTTGGTTCGTATTCAAGGCGCGGCAACCGGCACCTAAGTAGACTATGTAACGGTTGACGCAACACGAAAGACGGACGAAAAGACTACCAAGATGGTATTTCATTGGACAGAAATCGCCTTAAGCACACAAGTGCATGAAAGCTGAGAGCAAAGCGAAAACCGCGTTTTCGTAGCGAGAACCGAGACATTGCAGGGATGCAATCTTTCAAGGTCCCCGGCATTCCGAACCGATTCTAGCCCATTCACAGGGTGAAGTGCTCACCAAGGTAGACCGCTCGGACCTCCGGATTGTCCAATAGCTTGCGCGGCTTGCCTTCGTCGATGACTCGGCCCTCGTTGATGATGTAGGCTCGGTCGCAGATATCGAGGGTTTCGCGGACATTGTGATCGGTGATCAGGACCCCGATATTGCGTTCCCGCAAATGGGTAACGATGTTCTTGATATCCCGCACGGCGATAGGATCGACCCCGGCAAAGGGCTCGTCGAGCAGCATGACTTTCGGTTCCACCGCTAGTGCGCGCGCGATCTCCAAACGCCGGCGTTCGCCGCCTGAAAGGCTCAGGGCCAGAGAGTCACTCACATGGGCGATACCCAGCTCCGCGAGCAGATCCAGTCCCCGGTTCTGCCGCGCCTCGCGGTCAAGGTCGGTGCGTGTCTGGAGGATCGCTATCAGGTTGTCCATGGCGGTGAGTTTGCGGAAGACCGATGGCTCTTGGGCTAGATAGCTCAGGCCCTGGCGGGCACGGGCGTGCATCGGGAGCAAGGTGATGTCCTGCTCTTGGAGATGGATACTCCCTTGATCGGAGTAAATCAGGCCGACAATCAGATAGAAGCAGGTGGTCTTGCCCGCCCCGTTGGGCCCGAGCAAACCGACTACCTCGCCGGCGTCGACATCGACACTGACACCTTTCAGCACCACCCGGTGGCGGTAGCTCTTGACCAGATTGGTCACCCGTAGGGTAGTCATCGATGTGCCGGAGAGATCCGGATCTTTACGCGCTCCTTCCCGGCGGCGATTGTACCTGCCTTGACCCGGGCCTGCGCTCGATCATAGACGATACGGTCGCTACGGAAGGTATCCTTGCCCTGGGACAACACGACCTGATCGATGAGGGTGATTTCGTCCTTGGCCCGATCGTATTCCATGTGCCGGGCCTCGGCCTCGACGTCCTGTGCGTCTCTTTCCATCCGTTGTCGATAGGTCGCAGGGGTACCGGTGACGCGGATGATCACGGGGTTGTGCTCCGAATCGTGATGCACCGTGACCCGATCACCGCGGAGCTGCATATCATCCTGCCGAACCAAAACATTGCCCGTATAGATGCTCACAGCCTTGGCCTCCGAGATCTCCGCGCTATCCGCCTCCAGATAGAGCGGTTGCTCATTGTCTTCCATGGCCGGCAGGTACCGCGGGGCGATCAGCAGTATCAACACCAAAATCCATATCGCCGAGCTCGTTGCAAAGCGAGGGGCAGTCAATGTCCTCATTGCGATGGCCTCGGACGATCATTCGGTACCATCATGGGTGCATCTTCCTGCCCGGTGCGGGGGGTGACCGTCCTGCCGCGGACAGGCCCGAACAGCTTCACCCGCAGCTTGGTCCCCAACCACACTCGGGCACCGCCCACCGCGTTTATCCGGCTGACCTGGGTCCGGATCCATACCGGCTGATCCGTCCGTGCATAATTTTCGTCTCGCTGCAGCAGCAAATCGCGAGTCTCCATATGTACCGGCCGGGTCGTTGCCTCGGTCCCGCGGTCGACCCACACCTTGCCTTGCATCCGGATCCGTTCATTATCACCCGAGATCCAGGCTGTCTCGGAGCGGATCTGCCAGGGTGGACCCGTTTCCATGTGCAGGGTCAGGTCGGGGGCCTCCAGCTCTTTGCTGCCATCATCGGCATAATGACGCAGCTCGATGGCGGTCAGAGACCGGTGCGGTACCCCGTACTCGTCCATCGTGGTCAGGTTGAAGTTATCGACCGTGTAGTCGGGACGGCGTTCCCGGTCGGCTGTCACCGGGCCCGGAGTCTCCTTACCCCGGTGCAGCCACAAGGCGCAAGCCCCGACTGCGGCCAGAGCCAGGGCCAAGATGCGTTGGCGCGAGGACAGCATGCCTAGTTACTTCACCACCGGCGGGCTCGAGGACTCCCCGAAGAATCCGAGGTGCCCGTGTGGTGCCAGGATGCACCGCCCTTTTCAATCGGGTCACCGATTGGACATGGAGCCAAGTCGAAATCGCATTTCAACTTGGCGTAAGGGAAAATTCTAAGGATGGAATTTTTCCCATTCTAAACAACACCCCGCTCTAAACAAGATAAGGTGCGGTTATCGTATCCAGAGTACCCTGGGCCTCCATGATCAGCTCGCATACCTCGCGTGCGGCACCCCGCCCACCGCCAGCTCGGGTCTGCCAATGGGAATAGTGTTGGGCCAGGGCGTGGGCATCGGCGACAGCCACCGCGAGACCGACTCGGTGCATGATGGGTACGTCCACCAAATCGTCTCCCACATAGGCGATCTGCTCATCGCGCAGATGTAGGCGCTCCTTGAGCTCCTCGTAGGCCCGCAGCTTATCCTGCTGCCCTTGATAGACATGCACGACCCCCAAGTGTTCCATCCGGATACGCACGACTTCCGAGACCCGAGCCGTAATGATGGCCAGGGTGACACCGCTAGCTTGCAACATCTTCATGCCATGGCCGTCCCGGGCGTGGAATGCCTTATATTCCTGGCCATCGTCACCGAGAAAGAGACGACCGTCGGTCAAGACCCCGTCCACGTCGAAGACCGCTAAACGGATCCCTTTAGCTCGATCGAGAATGTTTGGCTCTCTTGCATTTGGTGTGGGCAGCGCCATTTTACCCATCGCGTAGGGTAGCCTGCTCCAAGCCTACTCTGTGCCCTTCTTTTCGCCTGTAGGCTCGGACCCGTCGCCAAGCCAATACGTCGGCGGTTTTCATCATGGACCCGTTGTCGTTGTTTATCCTTGCGCTCGGCCTTCCGGCTCCCTGGGAGGTCGTTGACGTGGCCTTCGATCCCCAATCGGGCCGGATCGATTTCCACCGCGCCTTCGCTCCGGGGACACGTTGTTCTTGTCCCCAGTGTGGGGCGGAACACCCGCCGGTCCACGACACGCCGAGCGCGACTGGCGTCACCTGAACTGCTTTCAATTCCAAGCCTCCATCCACGCCAAGGTGCCCCGTGTGCGCTGCGGGACCTGCGCCAAGACTACCCAGGTCGTGGTGCCCTGGGCGCGTCCCAACAGCGGCTTCAGCCTACGGATGGAGGCCTTACTGGTCACCCTCTGTAAGACGATGGCGGTCTCTCAGGTCACTCAAATTGCCTGGTGTCAGCGACGGGCGTGTCTGGCGCACCTTCAATCATTACGTCGATCAGGCACACGCTCAAGAGGACTTCTCGACCGTCACCTCGGTTGGTCTCGACGAGACCGCCTCGCGGCGTGGACGCAATGCCCAGCGTGTGCTCTATGCCTGGGAAGGGCGAAAAGCCCGGGTCGTGGCCCAATTTGCCGATGCGCTCGAGGCTCATGGCGCCTGTGCCGGGAACAGCTGCGCGGTCTGTATGGATATGTCGGCAAGCTACCAGGCTGGCGTGTGTGAGCATCTGCCCTGGGCCGCAATCACCTTCGATGAGTTTCACGTCATTCAGCTCGTCAACAGGGCGATTGACGCAGTGCGTCGCCAAGAAGTCAAAAGGGCCCCGGAGCGGCGGCGCACCCGCTATATCTGGCTCCAGGACAAGCACGCTTGGAGTAACCGCCAGAAAGCCCGGTTTGCGGAACTCAAGCGCCG
>Ga0209681_1000133_pt1 | contig 18916 bp, 16 predicted proteins | sample WorMetLIZISLAND2_3_FD_187416 | JGI IMG/M metagenome (GOLD analysis project Ga0209681, IMG submission 187416) | Marine gutless worms symbiont microbial communities from Max Planck institute for Marine Microbiology, Germany - Olavius clavatus LIZARD... ... | reverse complement strand
TTCGGCTTGCACCATAGCTTCCAATTCACCGTGGGTTACCCGATGGGTTGCCTCATGCGTGAGCCTACCGAGCAGCTGTTCAAAGTGCGCTAGGGCTCCGCGTAATGCGCGAGCGCGGCGACCGTAATCGTGTAAGATTTCATCGACGGGGCCTTGGGTTCTCGCTAATACCTCTCCAAACCTTTGTTTCTAGGTTTCTCCGCGTCGTTCCATAAGAGCCGCACCCGTTTTCAATCGGTGATCCGATTGAAAACAGCGGTGCATACTTGCACCGCACGGGCACCTTGAATCACCCTTTATATTCGTTCCCGGATTTTCATGCGGCCATTCAGCTTAACCAGCTTCCTCAAATACTTGATCGGCATCCTGTTTGTCCAAGGCGTCACCGTGCTGTTGGTGGTCACCGCCTATCGCACCGATCTGGAGCGGACCGGCCTCCTGTTTCTATTGCTCAATCTAAGTATCGGTACCTTGACCGCATTCTGGTTCACCTCCATGGCCGAAGGCGTGCGTAAGCAGGCACTGTCACGGGCAAAGGAGGGCTTTGCCCGTGAACGCGAAAAAATCCGGGTGCGAGCGGAAAGGGAAAAGGCCAAGGGGATCAAAAGCAATCGCCAGCGGGTCTCCCGGCAGTCGCAGCGGATGCGGACGAGCGGCAACCTCAAGACCGGCATGCTGCTGGGCGGGGTAGCCGGCCTGGGTGCCGTCCTGGCACTGACACAGTTCATAACCCTGGGCCTGCTCACCCTGAGCACCGCGGGTGGTGCCGCTGTGGGATACGGTCTGCGCGCCCGCCGGGAACGGCTGGGGTCCGGCAGCGGCAAGCTCTTGCCGCGGACCGAAAAGCCGGTCCGGACCCTGGCCACACAGCCTCCCGAACCGAACCGGCGTATCCGCAAAACGGATACCACCGGCAGCGGATAGTGAGTAGGGGCGACCGGCCGGTCGCTCCTCAGATTTGCCGCCAATGAACGCAAATCGGTCGAGATCGGCCCGCCATCAGCGGGTATTGTTCTCGCTTTGTTGTATCCGGTGTAGCGGGTACCTGAAAAATACCATGGGAGTTAGTCTTTCAAGGTTTCCTTTATTCTTTAACAACAAGGATAGAACACTACTAAATTTTTCAAGCTGCCCTCCTACCGGTGCAATCACAGCCGCTTAACGAAAACCTTGGAGCTGCGCCGGTAGTTATAGAAGACCTGTCTCTCCGCGGGTAACTCTTCCGGACTGGCAGGGATGAAGCCGCGCTCGCGAAACCAGTGGGCAGTCTGGGTGGTGAGCACGAATAAGCTGCCGATACCCCGCGCCTTGGCGACGGCCTCGGCATGCTCCAGGAGCCGGTTGCCTCGGGCCTGATTGCGATAATCGGGGTGGACGGCTATACAGGCGAGTTCAGCCAGATCCGCCTCGGGAAAACCGTAGATAGCTACGCAAGCGATGACCATACCATCCCGCTGCATGAGCGAGAAGTGATCGATCTCGGTCTCCAGGCGCTCTCGGGAACGCCGTATCAGCACACCCTGTTGCTCCAGGGGACGCAGTAGCTCCAGGATGCCCCCCAGGTCGTCGATGCGCGCGGGCCGCAGCGTCTCGTAAGGGGATGCGGTAATCAGGGTCCCAGCACCATCGCGGGTGAAGAGCTCGCGCAGCAGGACCCCGTGGGTATGGCGGCCGACTAAGTGTACCCGAGCCACCCCTTGGGTGCAGGCCTGGGCACCGACGCGCAGGGATTGGGTCAGCTCCTCCGAGAGGTTGGACGAGCCGGTGAGTAGGGCCTCGACATCCGGACTCGGCAGGTTGGAGATCAGACCCCCGGACGGGTCCGGCATACCCGGCTCTTCGAGCAGAAAGATGAGCTTGTCGGCCTGAAGCGCGACGGCGGTGGAGTAGGCCACGTCCGTGGCCGCGAGGTTGAAGACCTCACCGGTCGGTGAATAGCCGATGGGAGGCACCAGGGCCAGGGCACCACCGTCCAGACACCGACGCAGCGACGCGCGGTCGATGCGGCGAACTACGCCCGTGTGCTGATAGTCGATACTATCCAGCACGCCCAGAGGCTTGGCAGTGACGAAGTTGCCCGAGACAACGGGGATGCGCACACCGGCCATGGGGGAATTGGCCAAGCCGAGGGAGAGCAGGGCCTCGAGCTCGACCCGCACGGTCCCGGCGGCCTCCTTGACGCAGGTCAAGGCCGCGGCATCGGTTACTCGCAACCCATCGACATAGCGCAGCTCGGCTCCGCGTAGCCGGAGCCGTTCCTCGATCTGAGGTCGGGCCCCGGGTACCAGTACTAGGTGGATCCCCAACCCGTGGAGCAGCGCGAGGTCATGGACCAGATCGGAGAGATCGGCCCCCGCCGCGACCTCGCCACCGAAGGTAATGACAAAGGTCCGCCCCCGATGGGCATGGATATAGGGTGTCGCCTGTCGGAACCAGTGGACGAAGGAGTCCAGGCCGGACTCTGATGGCGAATCGGTGGGTTCGGACATGGACTCGGTGTCGGTAGCTGGTAACGGTTGAAGGCTATCCTACTCCGGGAAGACCTTGAAACACCCCAAGGACGGAATTTTTCAAAGTCGCCCTATACCTAAGGCGATTGCCAGAAAATGGAGTACCAGCTTGGGCCGGATTTTGGTTCGTATTCAAGGCGCGGCAACCGGCGCCTAGTGGACTGTGTAATGGTTGACGTAACACAGAAGACGGACGAAAAGACCACCAAGTTGGCATTTCATTTGACAGAAATCGCCTAAGTAATAACCGGGGGGTAAGCAACGCGGGTACCGGCCGGCAGTCGCACGCCGGCCGGTCCGGCACTTAGCCACAGATCGATCCCGCTGGGATTGTACAGACCATTTCCCGCTGGGGTGAGTCGGACATTGCGGATGGCGTGCAGATAGTCCGCGACCTCGATCGCGGTCGCGTACCAAGTATCGCTTCGACCACCGAGCCTTCGTGCCAAATCTTCCAGATAGGCCCAGCTGTTGGTGGGCTCCCCGGAATCGAGCTCCCAGCTATGACCATAGATGAAGAACAAGGCCAAGGTATCGTCCGGCTGGGAGAAGAAGGCATCGGCCAGCTCGCCGGCGGCACTGTGGTGGCAGCTCGGGTCCCAGACCAGCGGATCGGTGGGCAGACGAAAATCTTGGGTCTGATCCGCGGTCCGCGCATAGGCCGTACCGAGCCTCTTCAGTACCTCGATGACGGTGGCATTGCGCACCCCGAACGGATAGGCATGCCCGCGCACTTCCTGACCCGAGAGCCACGAGAGCACTGCGCGGTCGTCCCCGATCTCGGCAGCGATCTCGGTCCGGGACAGGGAGTCTAGGTAGGGGTGGCTGACCGAATGGGTCGATATCTCATGGCCGGCATACAAGGAGCCGATCTCATCCGGGCCAACATGGTCCGACTGGCCCAGGCGCCCTGAATTGAGATGGAAGGTCCCGCGGATCCCATAGCACCTTAGGAGCGCGACCAAGCGGCGATCCTGGACCGGACCGTCGTCCATACTCAGGACCAGGGCCTTGCCAAGACCGCCGGGAAACAGAAAATTCGCGGGGCTTGCCGGGATGATACCATTGAATATTTGCGGCATCGGGGGGCTCCTGATACTCGATCTCGAAGGCTATCCAAAGGGGACCTCGAAAAGGTCCGTCCCTGGAATTTTTCAAGTCTCGATACGAAAGCCGTATTGGCCCCTATTGATCGGACACGAATTTGTAAATCAGGTGGCCTCCTGTAAGCAGGCCACCTGTCGGACTGCCAGGGGAATGAGAAAGCTCAACTTCCGGATATGCCAATGGGCATTGTAACGCCTGACGAACGCTCCGATGGCTTCATGCACATCACTCAGGCCCCGGAAGACCCGGCACGATTGCTGTTACGGATTCGATGGGATCGGGAGGACGGCCAGCTTGGGGAGTGTCCAATAGGGGCACCTTGGAAAATTCTAGGAATGGGATTTTTCAAGGTCTCCTCAAGGCACCATCATATTTTCAGTATCTATGTAAATATACAGTGGGAATACCATGTCAATGGATTTTCTGACTATAAACACACTTGGGATCGTGAGTAATGCCGGCGAGATCACTGAGTCTCTCACAGGATACCTTAAAAAAATCCGAGGTATCCGTGCGGAGCACGGGGTGCCCCGTCGGCGTCCAAGCACATAGGTAATTGAAAACCCAGTAAAGGTTGGGGGTCGCTTTGCGACTTGGAGAATTACAGGGACGGACCTTTTCAAGGCCCCCGGTAAAGGGCACCTGGGATTTTTCAGGGTGTCCTATTTATGGGGACCTTGAAAAATTCAAAATGTCCATACGGGGTAAGGATGCCCCTCCGGTCTTCAAGCACATAAGTGATTGAAAAATCCGATCGAAGCGAAAACCGCATCTTCGCATCGAGATCTTGGAAAATGCCAAGGACAAAATTTTTCAAGGTGCCCCCGATCTGTTCCGAAGCGATTGCCGCTAAGCCGAGCGGGCGGACCCCGAGGTCCTGTCCACTCGATCCCCCCGATTCCGCACGGCTACCCGGATCCGATCTTTTCCGTATGGTTATGCAGTAAATATAGCATGGGAATAAACCAATAATTAGTTTCTCATACCATGAACATGCTTGGGTCACGGGTAATGCTGGTGAGAAAGCGCGCCGGGTTTTCCCAGGCAGAGCTGGCGAAGCGGATTGACGTAACGCCCGGTGCGATCAACAAAATCGAGTCCGGCGAAACCAAAGGGGCAAAACCCGAGATACTGGCCGCCCTGGGGCGTACCCTGGGTGTATCCATGGAGTGGCTGGCGCCGGCAGGAAGGAGCGGATCGCAGAGCCGGAGAGTATTTACGGTGACAACGCCTCGGTCTTGCAGGAAACTTGGCGCCTGCTGACCACCTGGGAGATCCTGCTGGTCAACCTTCATAAGGTTCCTTCTGGCATTGGTCGAGTCCCTGGCCGGGCTGGACGGGCCGGTTGGGGAGCCACCACCGCGACGACCTTCTTCGGCTCCTTGGGGGGGGTCTCGAGGGGACCTTGAAAAATCCCACCCTTGGAATTTTTGCCCACGTGAAGTCGATTTGCGATTTTGACTTGGCTCCACATGCTTGAGCACATGCGCTTGGGAGCTGGTGGGGCTTTTCTGCCCCACACAGGCACCTTCCACCCTTGAATCCGTGTCACAATTCTCGGGTTCGGAGGCCCGCCCTCTTGAGGGGACCTTGAATTTTTCAAGGTGCCCGTATACTGGTGCCTCGGACAATTGCCCAGCCAAGATGCGTTAATAGCGTGCCTGTTGTAGTCTATCGTCACAAGGGACAGGGGCGGTGCTAGGCAGGCAGCCATCCGGAGCTCGGGGATCTCGAAAGGGCCCTTAGAAAAATTCTAAGGTGCCCGCGCGGAGTCAGGCAATATCCCGCTAGCTTTCAGGTACGTATGTGCTTGAAAGCTGGATAGCAAAGCGAAATGTTTTCGCTTTGCCGCTTAGAGAATTCCAGGGATGGAATTTTCCGAGGCTCCCGGGAAACCCCATTTTCGGAATCTTTCTTTCAACCCGCGCCGCCGCCGGTACACTTGCGACTGTGCCGTCTGTTCCACTGGGTAACCAAATTGAATAGGATGGGGTTGTGCGTCCCCATACGGCCGCTACGGAATTTCCAGGGCACCCTTTTCCTTGGTTTTCTCCCGCAATCGATGATAGAGAAACAAGCACTATGTACAGAAGAGTCGTTATAACGGGTATGGGAATCGTTAGTCCGCTGGGTTGCACGAAGGACGAGGTCACGACAGCGATGAAGGAGGGGAGGTCCGGTATCGAATATAGCCCGGAATACAAGGAGCGGGGATTTCGCTCGCAGGTGATCGGAGCAGTCAAGCGCGAGTATCGGGAAGGCTTGGCCATGAAAGTGCATAAATGGATGGGCGAGCAGGCGGGGTGGGCCTATCAAGCCGCGGAGGCCGCCATCCTTGATGCCGGGCTACCCGATGACATCCGGTCACATCCCATGACCGGGCTGCTCCTCGGTACCGGTGGTCCGTCCACCGAGGATATCGTCGATGCCATCAATACCGCGATCAAGAAAGGACCGAAAAAAACGGGTACACGCTGGGTACCGAAGACCATGACCAGCTCTTGCTCCGCCACGGTCGGCACCAGCTTGGGGATCAGGGGGGCCAGCTTTTCGATCGCCTCGGCCTGTGCGACCAGTACGCACAATATCGGCGAGGCTTGGTGGATGATCAGAACCGGGCGCCAGGATTGCATGATCGCTGGCGGCTCCGAGGGTTTCCATTGGACCCAGTCGGTGATGTTCGATGCCATGCCGGCGTTGTCGAACCTGAATGACGACCCGCAAACGGCAAGTCGCCCGTTCGATAAGGATCGGACCGGCTTCGTGATCAGCGGCGGCGGGGCCGTGGTGATTCTGGAGGTCCTGGAGGATGCGCTGGCGCGCGGGGCCCCGATTTACGGTGAGCTGGTCGGCTATGGTGCCACCTCCGACGGACATCACATGACCGAGCCCTCCGGCGAGGGGGCCATCCGGGCCATGCAAATGGCGATGGCCGGAATTACGCCGGCGGATATCGATCTAATCAGCCCCCACGCCACCAGTACGCCGGTGGGCGACAAAAAAGAAGCGGAGGCCATCCTGGAGGTATTCGGTACGGACGGCCCGTGGGTCACGGCCCCGAAGTCGCTGACCGGCCATATGATGGGGGCCGCCGGGGCCGCGGAGCTGATTATGGCGTTGTTGATGATCGAGCATAGATTCATCCACCAGTCCATGAATATCCTGGAGCTGGACCCCGAGTGTGCGGGACTCAAGCTCGCCTACGAGCGGATCGACGATATCGATATCGATTATGTGTTGTCCAATTCTTTCGGGTTCGGTGGCGCCAATGCCTCTTTGTGCGTAAAGAGATTCCAGGGGATACCTTGAACCGTTCGAGGAGTCTGTGTCGGGCAGGGATGCCCTACCGTTTTCAATGGGGTAACCGATTGGAAACGAAGCGAGGTCAAAATCGCATTTTAGGCGATTGCCGGAAAATGGAGTGCCGGATTGGGCCAGATTTTGGTTCGTATTCAAGGCGCGGCAATTGGCGTCTAGTGGACTAGGCAACGGTTGCCGCAACACGGAAGATGAACGATAAAGACCACCAAGATGGTATTTCATTGGACAGAAATTGCCTTAACTTGGCGGCTTGGAAAATTCCGGAGATAGCATTCTTCGAAGTCCTTCAGGCTCGACGGCGACTCGACACACCGCCCCGTTTTTCGCTTCCTAACCCCCGGGGTTTGCACAGTGCCAAGCCCCCCGATCTCTCACTCCGGCTCTTGCGCCAAGTAGGGCCGAATCTCCCTGGGAGAAGAACCGATCATGAACAAAAATACCCTTTCCATCACCGACAACCGCAATGGAGAAACCTACGAGATCGAGGTGAAGGACGGCAGCATCCATGCCCTCGACCTGCGTCAGATCAAATTGAATCCCGACGATTTCGGGGTCATGAGCTGTGACCCCGCCTTCATGAACACGGCGGCCTGCGCCAGCTCGATCACCTATATCGACGGGGGAAGGAGCATCCTCCGGTATCGCGGCTATCCCATCGAGGAGTTGGCCGAGAAGAGCAACTTTCTCGAGTGCGCCTATCTCCTGCTCTACGGCGAATTGCCCACCGCGGACCAGCTCGAATATTGGACCAACCGCATCATGCGGCACACCTTCATCCACGAGAACCTAGTCCGGATCATCGAGTCCTTTCGGTACGATGCCCACCCGATGGGGATACTCATCAGCTCGGTAGCCGCCATGTCCACGTTTCATCCGGAGGCGAGAAACGTGGGCGATCCCGAGGTTCGGGAGAAGCAGATCTGGCGCATCCTCGGCAAGCTGCCGACCATCGCCGCCTTCGCCTATCGGGTACGCATCGGTCGCCCCCACAACTACCCGGATATCAGCCGGGGCTACGCCGGTAATTTCCTCTACATGCTCGACTACATGAACGAGCGCGATTACGAGGTACCCGAGTCCCTATCCCGGGCCTTGGATGTGCTGTTCCTGCTGCATGCCGATCACGAGCAGAACTGCTCCACCGCCACCATGCGCAACGTCGGCTCCTCGCGGGTGGACCCCTACAGCTCGGTGGCCGCCGCCGCCGCCGCCCTGTTCGGTCCCCTACACGGAGGTGCCAACGAGGCGGTGTTGCGGATGCTGGAAGAGATCGGCTCGGTAGCCGCCATTCCCGCCTATATTGAGCGGGTCAAGAAGGGCGAAATCCGGCTGATGGGCTTCGGTCATCGCGTCTACTCCAGCTATGACCCGCGGGCCAACATCATCAAAAAGGTGGCCTATGACGTCTTCGAGGTCACTGGCAGCAACCCGCTGATCGATATCGCCCTGGAACTCGAGCGCATCGCCTTGCAGGACGATTATTTCATCTCTTACAAGCTCTACCCCAATGTGGATTTCTACAGCGGGATCATCCTTCAGGCCATGCGCTTTCCCACCGACATGTTCCCTGTGCTGTTCGCCATTCCCCGCGCTGCGGGTTGGCTGGCACAATGGACAGAGATGCTCGAGGACCCGGCACAGAAGATCGCCCGCCCCCGGCAGATCTATACCGGTTATGAGCAAAGGACCTATGTCCCCATGATGGAACGGACCCCCGCCCAGGGATAGGACCCTTCGTTCGCGATTCTCTCCCGGAGCTTGTCAACTATGACCGACCTTGTCGTGCGTTTCAAAAAGCCCGCCGCGTGGGCGGACGATGTCCGTATCCACTACTGAAATGCCCGACCCCGGGGTCGGGCATTCCACATGGCCGGGGGTCCCCATGACGGAAGCGGATGGCTGGCTGGTCCATCGGTTCCGAGGCATCGGGTCGACCAGCTTCTTCTTTGGAGGAGCACAGGAAAGCGAGGGAGCGTAAGCGACGAGCGGAGTGCGACGCCCCCCCGCATAGCCGTAGGTCGGGCGTTTCGTCGGCGTGCGGCGCGTGAGCGCCGGCGGAGACGAAAGGCCAAGCCATGCGACACGGCGTCCAGTCATTGCGGGAGTTCTGGTGCCGCGCGGAGTGCGCGCCGGGACGGACGCAGGACGAACGCGGGCCGCCGAAGGCCATGGCTGTCGCCTCATTTTGTGCACCCGAAATCGGACGGACCTCATTTCGGGTTTCGCGAACAATGGCGACGCTCCGGGTCAAGTCGGGGCTTCCCCTCATGACTTGAGTCAGGTCGCTATGACCCGCTACCCACACCAAACGCAAGAGAGCCATATTTTTTCATCGAGTCCGTTTTCGAGCAAAAAAGCCACTATTTGGACCTGATCGGTCTCGGATTTATCGTAAAGTGATGGGATTTCAGCCTTATCGCCACCCGTCCCTAGGTATTCTATTTTCCAATACGCCTTGTCGGTCTCGACCCCGCGCTCGGTCAATCCCTTTGACGGTGACAACATGAAGTACCCACCGACGACAACTCCGGGCAATATGAGCAAAGTCGTTGGCAGTAATTTCATACGAGTAACTCGATTCACTTGGTACCTTTATTTCCATGGATTTCGAGTACGTAGCGCCCTGATTAGGGAAGGATACTCCTCGCATAGGCGGCGGATATGGAAAAATTCCATGGAATTTTTTATGCTTAGGAGGAGCCCAGGAAAGCGAGGGAGCGTAAGCGACGAGCGGAGTGCGACGACCCCGGCGTAGCCGTAGGGCTGAGCGTTTCGTCGGAGTGCGGCGCGTGAGCGCCGGCGGAGACGAAAGGCCAAGCCATGCGACACGGCGTCCAGTCATTGCGGGAGTTCTGGTGCCGCGCGGAGTGCGCGCCGGGACGGACGCAGGAGGAACGCGGGCCGCCGAAGGCCATGGCCGTCGCCTAATTTTTCGCACCCGACATCGGACGGACCCCATTTCGGGTTTCGTGAAAAATGGCGACGCTCCGGAGCCCCCTCCCCGCGCATCTAAGGCTTGGTTTGCTGCCTCCGGTACACCGGTATCCCCCTGTCGTTAGGACAGGTGGTTCTTTGTTTAAGCGATAAGATAATGAAACGCAGGATGCTCCCTACGATTACCTGAGGATTGTCGTGACTATCGAGCGCAGTGCGCTGGCGAGAACAACCCGTAACTGAGGTAGAACAATGTCGAACCAAACCTCCGATCAGCAGCCCGGGGCAAGGCTGGATGCCCCCTCGTTCACTGAATTTCCGACCACGGACTACAGCGAGTGGCGAGCTGCCGCGGAGGCTGCCCTCAAAGGCGGCTCCTTCGAGAAAAAGCTGGTTACCCGAACCCATGAGGGTATTAACCTCCAACCCATGTATCGGGCCGAGGACGTTGCCGGATTACCTCATATGGGCTCGTTGCCGGGCTTTGCTCCCTTTGTCCGCGGCACCGACGTGCTGGGCTACAAGCAGACACCCTGGGAGGTCAGCCAGGAGCTGACCGACGCCACGCCGGATGCCTTCAATCGGGCGCTGCGTGCGGATCTCGAGCGGGGGCAGACGGCGGTCAATATGCGGCTGGACTTGGCCACCCTACAGGGCAAAGATGCGGATACCGCGGAGCCCGACCTCGTGGGCAAGGGTGGCCTCTCTGTCTCCTGCCTGAGCGACCTGACCCAGGCCCTGGACGGGTTCGATCCGGAGCGGACACCGCTTTTCATCCGGACCGGGGCATCGGGGTTACCGCTGCTGGCTATGGTACTGGCCATGCTCGAAAAACAATCCCGCTCCGGGGCCAAGCTGCGCGGTTGTATCGGCAGTGATCCTTTGGGGGAGCTAGCGGCCACGGGCCAGCTCCCGCGCTCCCTGGATGGGGCCTACGAGGATATGGCCCAGCTCGCGGCCTGGGCCACCACCGCAGCACCGGAATTGCGCACTGTGATGGTGTGCGGCCACCCCTACCATGACGGCGGTGGTAATGCGGTACAGGAGCTTGCCTTCGCCCTTGCCACGGGCGTCGAGTACCTGCGCGAGCTCCAGGCGCGCGGAGTGACCATCGATCAGGCCGCGCCACGCCTACTGTTTGCCTTCTCCCTCGGCTCCAACCTCTTCATGGAAATCGCCAAGCTCCGGGCCGCCCGCCTGCTGTGGACAAAAATCGTCACGGCATTCGACGGTGGTGAAGAGGCCCGGAAGATGCGTATCCACACCCGCACCTCGACTTGGAACAAGACCCTCTACGATCCCAATGTCAACATGCTGCGCGCCACCACCGAGGCCTTTTCCGGGGTCTTGGGAGGCTGCGACAGCCTGCATATCGGACCCATGGACGAGATCGCACGAGTATCGACCGATTTCAGCCGGCGGGTCGCCCGCAACGCCCATACCGTACTGCGCGAGGAGGCCGGACTGACCCAAGCCATCGACCCGGCGGGTGGCTCTTGGTATGTGGAGCAGCTCACCGACACCGTGGCCAACAAGAGCTGGGAGCTGTTCCAGGCCGTGGAGCGCCAAGGAGGTATGGCCGAAGCCCTGTGCGCGGGCTTTCCCCAAGAGCAGGTTGCGACGGTCTCCGACCAGCGGACTAAAGCCTATGCGCAACGCCGGGACATCTTCGTAGGTACCAACATGTATCCGAACCCCGCCGATGCCCCGCTGGTGCTGGAGTCCCCGGATCATGCGACATTGAAGCAGCGGCGCACCAAGGACTTGCAAGCCTTTCGGCAAACGATCAATGACGACACGCGCCGCGAGGCTTTGCAACAGTTGGCAGCGGCGTCTGTGGACAAGCGCTTGGTCACCGCCACGACCGCCGCGGCCAGCGGTGCGACCCTGAGCGACCTGTACGGCATTCTGACCACCGGTGAAAAGGCGGAATCTCTATCGACACCGGTTGCCACCGGGCGTGGGTCGGAGCCCTTCGAGGCCCTGCGTCGACGCTCCGAGACCTATGCCGAACGCACCCGGGTCTTGCCCGCGGTCTTTCTCGCCAACATGGGACCCATTCCCCAGCACAAGGCACGGGCGGACTTCTGCCGTGGTTTCCTGGAGGTTGGCGCCTTCGACGTCATCGGCAACGATGGGTTCGAGACTGTCGACCAAGCATTGGAAACGGCCCTCGCCTCCGGGGCGCAGGCGGTCGTCATCTGCTCCACGGACAAGACCTATCCCGAGCTGGTGCCGCCCCTGGCCAAGGGACTCAAGGCCGCCAAGCCGGGCATCCAGGTGCTGGTGGCGGGCTATCCTGCCGATCACATCGAAGCCTTCCAGGCCGCCGGAGTGGACGACTTCATCCACATTCGGGCTAATTGCTACGAGCTACTAACCAAATTGCAGAACCAAATGGGGGTCTAACCATGAGCAAGGCACCGGACTTCACTACCATGAACTATGGTCTGGAATTTCCCAAGCGCGGCTTCGACGAGTGGAAGGCCGCGGTGGAACGGGCCTCCGGAAAGACCCTGGATGAGCTGATCGCCCGGACCATGGAGCAGATCGACGTCAAGCCCCTGTATACCGAGGCCGACCTCGAAGGTTTGGACCACCTGGGCTATACCGCCGGCATCCCGCCCTATCTGCGGGGACCCTATCCCACCATGTATGTGACCCGGCCCTGGACGGTGCGCCAATACGCCGGCTTCTCCACCGCCGAAGAGAGCAATGCCTTCTACCGCCGTAACTTGGCCGCCGGACAAAAGGGGCTCTCCATCGCCTTCGACTTGGCCACCCACCGCGGCTATGACTCCGACCATGCCCGGGTCACCGGTGACGTGGGCAAGGCCGGGGTCGCTATCGATTCCATCCTGGACATGAAAGTCCTGTTCGATGGCATCCCCTTGGACCAGATGTCCGTCTCCATGACCATGAACGGTGCCGTCCTGCCTTGCATGGCCTTCTACATCGTGGCCGGCGAAGAGCAGGGGGTCGAACACAGGCAGCTGACTGGGACCATTCAGAACGACATCCTCAAAGAGTTCATGGTCCGCAACACCTACATCTACCCGCCCGCACCCTCCATCCGCATCATCGGCGACATCTTCGCTTACACCGCCAAGGAAATGCCCCGCTTCAACAGTATCAGCATCTCCGGCTATCACATGCAGGAGGCCGGTGCCACCGCCGACATCGAGCTCGGTTACACCTTGGCGGACGGCCTGGAATATCTGCGCACAGGCGTCAACGCCGGCATGCCCATCGATACTTTCGCCCCGCGCCTCTCCTTCTTCTGGGCCATCGGCATGAACTACTTCATGGAAGTGGCCAAGATGCGCGTCGGGCGACTGCTGTGGGCCAAGATCGTCAAGCAATTCGATCCCAAGAATGAAAAATCCATGGCCCTGCGCACCCACTCCCAGACCTCGGGTTGGAGCCTCACCGAGCAGGACCCCTACAACAATGTAGCTCGTACCTGCATCGAGGCTATGGCGGCCGCCCTGGGCCACACCCAATCCCTGCACACCAACGCCTTGGACGAGGCCATCGCCCTGCCCACCGACTTCTCGGCGCGGATCGCCCGCAACACACAGCTCTATCTCCAGGACGAGACCAACATCTGCAAGGTCGTCGACCCCTGGGCTGGGTCCTACTATGTCGAAGCCCTCACCGATCACCTGGTCAAAAAGGCTTGGGCCCACATCCAGGAAATCGAAGGACTCGGTGGCATGACCAAGGCCATCGACACCGGCCTGCCCAAGATGCGCATCGAAGAAGCCGCGGCCCGGCGTCAGGCCCAGATCGACTCAGGGAAGGAGACCATCGTTGGTCTCAACAAATTCCGCCTGCCCCAGGAAGACCCGTTGGAGATCCTGGACATCGACAACTCCGCGGTCCGCGAGTCCCAGATTCGGCGGATCGAAAAGCTGCGCGGTGAGCGCGACGAGGCCAAAGTACGGTCCGCCCTGAACGCCCTGACCCGGAGCGCCGAGACCGGCGAAGGTAACCTGCTGGAGCTCTCCGTGGAAGCGGCCCGTTGCCGTGCCAGCCTAGGCGAGATCTCGGACACTATGGAAAAGGTCTTCGGTCGTCACAAGGCCGTCATCCGCTCCATCAGCGGCGTCTATGGCAGTGAATTCGGCGAGAAGGAAGAGGTCGCCACCGTCCGCAAGATGGCCGACACCTTCGAGCAAAAAGAAGGCCGCCGGCCACGCATCCTGGTCGCCAAGATGGGCCAGGATGGTCACGATCGCGGGGCCAAGGTCATCGCCACCGCCTTTGCTGACCTGGGGTTCGACGTGGACATCGGTGCCTTGTTCCAGACCCCGGAAGAGGTCGCCCGCCAGGCGGTGGAGAACGATGTCCACGTCGTCGGTATGAGCTCCCTGGCCGCTGGCCACAAGACCCTGCTGCCCCAGCTGGTACGGGCCCTCGGGGAGCTGGGCCGGGAAGACATCATGGTCGTCATCGGCGGCGTAATCCCTGCCCAGGACTACCAATACCTATACGACAGCGGTGCCTCCGCCATCTTCGGTCCGGGGACCGTGGTGCCCGTCGCCGCCCAGAAGGTACTCCAAGAGCTCGACCTGCGGCTTGCTGCCTGATCACCTCAGCTACCAGTCGCCAAAAGTCGGACGGGTGGATGGGAGGGAGCTGACGGAACCGCAAAGAGCAAAGGGTAGGATGGGCTGTGCCCATCTAATGACTGGCCTCGATGAGACCACAGAATGGATTGTGGGTTGGGCAAAGCCACCATGGACGGTGGTGCGCCCAACATTGTCCTGTGTACTTTATCCACAGATTACACAGAGTTTCACAGATTACTTGTTTTTCATTTGCGAAAATCCGTGTAATCTGCGGATTAGATTTGACTTTTGAAACTGAACAAGAGGTATTATCCTGATGCTTAAGCAAGGTAAAGGATTTTACTGTTGAAGAATTACGAACTTTAATATCGGATACAATTATAGATAGTATGCACGACTTAGTTGAGGAATATGAGTGCTCTTTCAAGTGAAAATTACTTACATTCAATCGAAAAGGCCAGAAATGATTATAAAGAGGGTAGAATAAAGAGTTTTGAGGAAATTTTTGGTGCATAAGAATAATCTTCACTCGGAGAGCTGAAGGACTCAGAAAATCTTGATAAAGGTGAAAAAAGCAGGGTTGCTGAAAAACTCAAGGAATATGCCCGAGAACCTCTGACATATACAAGGAAATTAATAGATTCGAAAATAGGCACATAGTAGGTTCAGAATAGACAATTATAGACTGAGAGACTGTCTAACATCGCATAAAACCACAAAATGTACATATTTTATAATTTAAAATTTCTAGACAGCCTCTTATATAACGATATGGTGATTCTACGGATTGGGCATAGAAAAGATATATACAGCCAAAGAATAGCTTAGCCAGCGATTGCAGCCAACGCTCCTACCGTCCGCAGTTGAAACGTGCCGTTAGCTGCCGGATTTTGAGTGTCGGTAATGCGGTGCAAGGTAGAAAGTCGGTAGCTTGGCCCGCATAAGTTGGGGTGAGGGGCGAACCCTAATTGTCCGACCGGCATAGACGCGGTAGCCATAGGGATCAAGAACTCGATGGAAGTTCGCCGTAGTTGTCCGCAGGGAGAGACCAAGGCAACAAGTCGTCCGCAGATCTCAACATTTCTAACTGCCCGGAGCGTCGCCATTTATCGCGAAACCTGAAATGGGGTCCGTCCGATGTCGGGTGCAAAAAATTAGGCGACGGCCATGGCCTTCGGCGGCCCGCGTTCGTCCTGCGTCCGTCCCGGCGCGCACTCCGCGCGGCACTCAGGATTCCCGCAATGACTGGACGCTGTGTCGCATGGCCGAGCCTTTCGTCTCCGCCGGCGCTCACGCGCCGCACTCCGACGAAAGGCTCGGCCCTACGCCTACGCGGGGGTTGTCCACTCCGCTCGTCGCTTACGCTCCCTCGCTTTCCTGTGTGCCCCTCCATCGGTTCATTGGAGATATTCATGCATTCGATAAAGAATGTCAGGTCCCGCCAGATTATAGATGCGTTTTTTGAACAGATTGGGCTGCTTCTGGTACCAGTTTTTCATGGTCTGAAGGGGCGGAATTCGTCAGATGACCTGCCGACTGAATAACCGGGGCGCCGTTACAGCGAATTATCCGAGGGGAAATTTTTAGGCTCTCTTGTGTTTGGTGTGGGAGGAAAAGGAAACCACCGCGTAGCGGCTGCGTCCTTGACAGGCTGGATGGGCGCAACACAACGTGGGCAAGAGGGGATCGGGGCATCCGGCGGATCAAGCCTAATGTCCTGCTGTTGCTGAGTTCGCCGTGATGCGTGGCCTCGCGGCCAAAATGCCCCGATCTCCTCATGTAGACCCCTCTTCTGCGCCTATCCTGCCTGTCTGTCAAGGATGGTTTTCTTTTCCATCCTACCCACACAATCCGTAAGAGAGCCAATGGAGGAGCACAGGAAGCGAGGGAGCGATAGCGACGAGCAGCGTGCGACGACCCCCGCGTAGGCGTAGGGCCGAGCGTTTGGTCGAAGTCCGGCGCGTGAGCGCCGGCGGAGACGAAATGCCAAGGCCATGCGACACGGCGTCAAGTCATTGCGGGAGTCCTGGTGCCGCGCGGAGTGCGCACCGGGACGGACGCAGGACGAACGCGGGCTGCCGAAGGCAATGGCCGTCGCCTGATTTTTCGCACCCGAAATCGGACGGACCCCATTTCGGGTTTCGCGAAAAATGGCGACGCTCCGGTTTTATGGAAACAGCAAAAAACATCGGTTGGATTGGCGCCGGTGTCATGGGGCGATCCATGGCCGGGCATCTTATGAATGCGGGCCATATCATTCACCTTCACACCCGTACCAAGGAGAAAGCAGCGGTTTTGCTGGACGGCGGCGCAATTTGGCACGATTCTCCCGAACAGATTGCCCGCCATGCCGACGTCGTATTTACCATGGTCAGTTTTCCTAAGGACGTGGAAGCGATCTATTTCGGCGAAACCGGCATCTTGAAAGGCACAAGCGCGGGCATGTTCCTGGTGGACATGACAACCACGAGGCCCCATCTTGCTGAGCGAATTCATCTGGCCGCCAGGGAGCGCGGCGCTTGGTCCGTGGATGCCCCGGTTTCAGGGGGAGATATTGGTGCGCGCAATGGCACTTTGTCCATCATGGTGGGGGGTAGTAAGGAAGCCGTAACCGCAGTTATGCCCCTGCTCGAGCGCATGGGCAAAAATATCGTCCATCAGGGTGAAGCGGGTGCCGGCCAGCACACCAAGATGGTCAATCAAATCACCATTGCAGGTACCATGATTGGGGTGTGCGAGGCCATGGTCTATGGCCGTCGCGCCGGACTCCATATGGAAACCGTGCTCCGCTCCATCGCCAGTGGTGCGGCAAGCTGTTGGACCCTGGACAATCTGGCCCCGCGCATCCTGGCGCGCGATTTCGAACCGGGTTTCTTCGTGGATCACTTCATCAAGGATATGGAAATCGCCCTGGAGGAAGCCGCCCGCATGGATCTCAGTCTACTTGGCCTCGCTTTGGTGAATCAGCTTTATCGGAGCGTCAAGGCCCAAGGCAAGGGCAATCGCGGCACCCATGCTCTGATCTTGGCGCTGGAGCGCATGTCTCATGACTGATTAGGGAAGCTCTGTTTTTCAAGGATGGAAATCTAAAAACGCGATTTTCAATTTCCTTTTCAATCGGTTGAAAGAGATTGAAAATGGTGGCGCATCTCTGCACCGAGTGGGTAGGGCTGTTCTTTGGGGCTTCCATGAGATGTCCTATGGCTGACCGAGGAGTTTTAAATGGAAAACAGGAACCTATATGATGTTTTGATGCATAAACGGAACCTGACCGTCAAGAAGTTGAGAGAAACCATTGAGACACAATGGCATAGTGGCGGTCACTTCGATACGGTTGATATAAGGATCTCTCTCCGGAGAAAAGGAGCATGAATACATTCCCTGGGAGAAGGTGATTGTATGCTTACCAAGATGGTGGAGAGATTGGATTAATGGCATTACCTTCGCCTTTGACATGTTTCCCCCATAATCAGCCGCCAAGGCGGAAATGCACATATACCCCATCAGTGATCGGGTAATCATCGTGGTTGAAGGTGCGGGCCATGCTTTTCTCAGGACCGTGAACAGGTCCGTGGATACCAAGCCCAATAGGACCCGGTGATGTCATCTTGTTCCCCCAGGGCACCTCCTACGCCTTCTGGGGTAGCGAGGAAGATCCCATGACTGTACAGGTGGTGTTAAATCTTTATATTCCATTGGATCATCCGTTGCACATGATCTGTGCCAAAAAGGCCCGTAATCTTTCCGATCATCCCGAGCTTATCGCCGCTCCAAGGAGATTATCGAACGGATGAGGACACTGATGGTTATGGCCTGGATCTTCGTCAGTATCGCTACGGTGATCTTTCTTCCTATCGGGGCACCGGATGTGGTGGCGACGCTCCGGTTGGTATAACGCCTCAGATTTTCCCATTATATTGAATAAAACCTCTTTCAGCCAGTCTAAACCATACCTGAAATACTGATGGCCGGACGGTGATGACTCTTGATTGGGATCGGTTTTTGCTCGTGTAACCATGCCCCGAGGAGATGCGCTCAGTAGAAGGCGATCGCTAACAAGGCCAGAAGTGTCTCAATACGATCCAACCCGGTCAGATGGGTTGTTTCAAAATCGAATCCTTGGCTCTTCAAGGCCTTGAATAAGGTTTCGATTTCCCAACGCCGTTTTTGGAATTGCTTTTTTATCTAGCAGGATCGATAATATGAGGATCGCCACACCTTGATGGATGGTAACTATTCAGCTACTCCAATTGGGGCATTGGGGGTTGCCCCTGGAAGGTTAGGACGAGCGAGTTAAAAATATCGTCGGACTGTTTGCGGCGAGTTGAAAGGCAGGAGCGGGTGATGGCAAAGGCATCTCCGCCGGTATCGGAGCGGAAACAATCGGAGACTTTCTGCTTGAGTTTGGACATTCGCAGGTCGCGTTCGGCCGGGTTGTTGTCGCCGGGAACGCGCAGGTCGGTGAGGAAG
>Ga0209681_1000132_pt1 | contig 18924 bp, 20 predicted proteins | sample WorMetLIZISLAND2_3_FD_187416 | JGI IMG/M metagenome (GOLD analysis project Ga0209681, IMG submission 187416) | Marine gutless worms symbiont microbial communities from Max Planck institute for Marine Microbiology, Germany - Olavius clavatus LIZARD... ... | reverse complement strand
GCGCAGAAGGTCGCCCTCGCCAGGGCCCTGGTCACGGTCCCGGACCTGCTGCTTCTCGACGAGCCCACTTCGGCTCTCGACGCGGGGGCACGGGCCCGCGCCGGACGCGACCTGGCCGACCGGCTCGCCGAGTTCGAGGGGCCGCGGGTGCTGATCACCCACGATCCCGCCGAGGCGTTCCTACTCGCCGACGAGATCGTGGTCCTTGAGGGCGGGGTCGTCACCCAGGCGGGCGCCGCCGAGGAGATCCGGCTTCGTCCCAGGACCGGGTATGTGGCCGACCTGGTCGGCGTGAACCTCTTGACCGGGACGGCGCGAGGCGGGGTGATCGACGTCGGCGGGCACTCGATCCGGGCGGCGGGCGCAGCCGTCGGCGGCGAGGTCCTGGCGACGATCCGCCCGCACTCGATCTCGGTCCACAACAGGCGGCCGGAGGGGAGCGCACGGAACGTGTGGGAGACCACGATCGTCAGGCTGGAGCGTCAGGGCGAGAGAGTCAGGCTGGGCGTCGGCGACCCCCTGCCGCTGGCGGTGGAGGTGACGTCGGCTGCCGCCGACTCGTTGGGGCTGGCGCAGGGCGGCCGGGTCTGGATCTCGATCAAGGCGAGCGAGATCGGCGTGACCCCCGCCTAACGACCCCCCAAACCCGTTTTCTGATGCTCTGGATTCGCCTATGTCGTAGTTTGTGCATTGAGAATCGGTCCGCGGGGGCGGGACCGCCCCTTGCGCGGCGATCGGCGCAGGCGCCGGGTCGGCCCCGATTCCGGGTCGTCGCCGCACCGATCCGTCACACTCGGCCTGTAACGTCGGGCGGGTGAGATCCGATCAGGGCGGATGACCGACATGCAGCCGACAATCACACATCCCGGGCGGGCTCAGAGCCCGACGACCTTCGCCGACAACATGCGGCTCCCCGTGCACAGGTGGTTCCGCTACTCGGCGGGCTTCTCGGCCGAGCTCGTCCTCTCGATCCTGGCGGAGGTTGATGAAGCGACGGTCCTCGACCCTTTCGCGGGGTCGGCGACGACTCTGCTCGCCGCGCAGTCCGGCGGAGCGGAGTCGATAGGCATCGATCCTCACCCGTTCGTCTCAAGGGTCGCGGAGGCAAAGCTGTCTTGGACCGCGGATGTCTCCGAGTTCAGGGCCGCCTCCGCTCTGGTGGCTTCGACGGCGCGTGCGCAGGCGCCGTCGGCGGGCCTTCCTCCGCTGTTGGCGAAGGCGTATCCTCAGAAGACCCTCGGAGAGTTGTTGGGTTATCTCGCCGCCGTCGAGTCGGTTGATGCGGGCGCCGCCGTCCGTAGGCTGCTCTGGCTCGCTTTTGTGGCGATGGTCCGGCCGACGTCGCCGGTTGGGACCGCCCAATGGCAGTACGTCCAGCCCAATCGGTCGAAGGCGAAGTCGATGACTCCGGCCGACGCGTGGTTGGCCCAGACGTCAATGATGGCCTCCGACATGGCTCAGATGCAGGCGACGACGAGGCCGGTTCCATCGGCGCGGTTCCTCGCTGAGGACGCCCGATTGGAGCACCGGGAGGTCCCGAGTGCATGGGCCAGCCATGTGATCACGTCGCCCCCGTATGCGAACAACTACGACTACGCGGACGCCACCAGGCTTGAGCAGTCCGTCCTCGGCGAGGTGTCCGGGTGGTCCGACCTGAAGGAGATCCGAAGGGATCTCGTTCATGCCTGCAGCCAGCACATGAGCGGCTACGCCGCCGAGGAGGCGCTCGCGCACGAGGCGCTCGACCCGATCCGCGACGAGCTGCTCCCCGCCTACGAGCGGCTCTCGGAGGTGAGGCTGGAGCGGGGCGGGAGGAAGGCGTACCACTCCATGATCGTCGCCTACTTCCTGGACCTCGCCCAGGTGTGGCGCCGGCTGAGACGCGTCGTGGCCGGGGGAGGCGAGGTTTGCTTCGTGGTCGGCGACTCGGCGCCCTACGGCGTGCACCTCCCGGTGGAGAGGTGGCTCGGCGCCCTTGCGGTGAGTGCAGGCTTCGAGGCGCCCCGGTTCGAGAAGACCCGGGACCGGAACACAAAGTGGAGGAACCGGAAGCATCGTGTCCCGCTCCATGAGGGATACCTCCGGGTGAGGGGTTGACATGGCGCAGGCGCCGGGGCATCGACTCGGCCAGATAATCGGCAGGACGCTGGAGGCTTCGATCGAGCCGGTGTTGAAGGGGTTCGCCAAGGATCACGGGCTGTATCTGGACAGACCGGGCCATCGACCCGCTCGGCGGGGGAAGACGGTCACTTGGGTGGACGACCGCGGCAACAAGCACGACCTCGACTTCGTGCTGGAGCGAGGCGGGACAGACGAGAAGATGGGAACCCCGGCGGCGTTCATCGAGACCGCTTGGCGCCGATACACGAAGCACTCCAAGGCAAAGGCGCAAGAGATCCAGGGCGCCATCGAGCCGCTGCTCGCGAGATTCTCGGAGGTCCGGCCTTTCGCCGGCGCCGTACTCGCAGGGGCGTGGACCATGAGCTCTCTGACCCAGTTGACGAGGGCGAATCTCAGGCTTCTCAGGATCGAGTATGGCGAGATCGTCGCTGCATTCGCTGGCGCTGGGATCGACGTCAGCTTTGATGCCTCGAGTAGTGACGCTTATCTGCAGCGGCAAGTGGAGCGATTCGGCAGGTTGACCGGGCTGGAGCGCGACGAGCTGAGCGTCGCTCTCCGATCAACTGCGCCTGACGAGTACGAGCAGTTCTTCCGCGAGCTGACATCGTCGGTTACCCGAACCGTCGCGGAGGTCAGGGTTCTGCCGCTTCACGGCGCCGAGCTGCAATTCGAGTCAACCGACGATGCGACCGCGGCGATCGCAGGCTTCGGCGTCTTCGCTGGGGAGGTCGACTTCCACCGTGTCGAGATCGCCGTCCGGTTCAGCAACGGGGACCGCATCGAAGCCTCGTTCGGAGACCCGGCCGACGCAGTCTCCTTCCTGCGGGCATTCGGCTAGCCGGGATGTGGGATCAGACGGCCGCCCGGCCGCGGCGGGATCCCAACCCTCCGCGGAGCCGCATGGTGTGGTCGTGATCGGCGGGCGTCAGCCCTCGCTCATCTCGTCAAGGTCGGCTTCGAGAAGCTGGCGATCGTCGGCGTCGTCGATCTCTGCGACCAGGGCGCGAGCAATCGCCACATGCTCGGCGAAGGTCTCAACGTCGTCGACGTCGGCCGCCGCCCGCGCGATTGCCTCGTGGGCGAAACCCTTCACGAAGGGCCCCAGGCCGTGCTCGACGGCGGTCTCCAGCGACCGCTCACCGAAGCGCCGCGACAACTCGGCGTGACCCAGGACGGCGAGCACCCGGGACACCTGCCAGTCGGCGATCGCCCGGTTGCGGACGTCCCCGACCGCCGACCAGTGGTACTTCTGGGCGAAGGTTGAGGCGAGCATCTCCTCCTCCTGCTCCGGCGTCAGGTCGTCGGCGTCGAGGTACTCCCAAGTCTTGTTGAAGGCCCGCGGGGCGAACGTTCGGTGCCAGCGGGCGACCTCCTCGTCGGAGGGGTCCCGCTGAACAGGCTCGGTCACTCACCCACCTCCATCGGCGTAGGGAACCATCTCAACTCTTCCGCGGCCCCCGACAGAGCGGGGCCGTCGCCGTCGGGCGGCAGCGCGTCGCTCAGAGCTCGCCTGGCCTCCTCCAAGTGTTGGTCGAGGGCCTCGATCGGGAGGGTCGCGGGCGCAAGCCTGGATGTGTCGGCGAACCCGATGTCGCGCAGGCTCGCCGCCGGCGTCGGGCGCCCGTCGCGATGCCTCCACACGCCCGTCTCGGTCTCGAATGTGTAGAGGGGCAGCAGCCGCCGGCCGTGGTCGGCCGTCATGTGGACCGCAGCCAGGATGTACTGGAACTCCTTCTCCGAGATGAAGTAGTTGAAGTTGAGCCGGACCCACCCGGGTTTGATGACCTCACACCCGTCGGCGATGACGTCCTCGAACCGGCTGCTCGTCTCCAGGTCGATGCCGAGAAGGCGGTGCCCGTAGGGGCCGGCGCAGGAGCAGCCTCCCCGAGCCTGCAGCCCGAACAAGTCGTTCAACAACGCCACGACGTAGTTGTGGTGGAGCGCCCTGGCGCCGCTCCGTATCACGAAGCTGACGATGGAGAGCCTCTCGGCGCCGTGGTTGCCGAGGATCTCGATGTTGGGGTTCGCCTCCCACGACTCGATGGCTCGCCGGATGAAGCCCCGCTCGAGTCGGCGGATCGTCTCCACGCCCACCTCCTCCTTCAGCTTGAACGCGAGGCCGGCGCGGATCGACCCGATGATCGCCGGGGTCCCGCCCTCCTCCCGGCGCTCCTGATCGGCGACGTAGCGGTGACGGTTCGGCGAGACGTACTGGACGGTCCCGCCTCCGGGCACGGCGGGGACCGCGTTGGTCAACAGGTCCCTCCTGGCGACGAGCACCCCCGGGGTGGCAGGCCCGCCGATGAGCTTGTGGGGCGAGATGAAGACGGCGTCCTTGTAGTCGAGCTCGCCGCCCGCCGCCGAGCCCATGTCGATGCCGACGTAGGGCGCGGCCGCGGCAAAATCCCAGAAGCTCAGGGCGCCGTGAGCGTGGAGAAGCTCGGTGATCGCCTTGGTGTCGGAGATGATCCCCGTGACGTTGGAGGCCGCCGAGAACGAGCCGATCCTCATCGGGCGATCGGCGTGCTCGGCCAGGCGGGCGCCCAGCTCCTCGAGATCGATCCGGCCGTCGGGGTCCTCGTTGATCTCGATCACCTCGGCGATCGACTCCCGCCACGGCAACTCGTTGGAGTGGTGCTCGTAGGGCCCGACGAAGATCACCGGCCGCTGGTCCGGCCCGATGGCGTCGCTGAGGCGGTAGGCCTCGTCGAGGTTGGCGGGGATCCGCAGGCCGAGTATGCCGATCAGGCGGTCGATCGCCCCGGTGGCCCCGGCGCCGGCGAAGATCACGGCGTGCTCGTCGTCGGAGGCGCCGACGCACTCTTTGATGATGTCCCGGGCCTCCTCGCGGAACCTCGTGGTCTGGAGGCCGGTGCCCGACGTCTCGGTGTGGGTGTTGGCGTACATGGGGAGGACCAGGTCGCGGATGTAGTCCTCGATGAAGCCGAGGCTTCTCGCCGACGCTGTGTAGTCGGCGTAGGTGACCCGCCGGAGCCCGAACGGCGTCTCGACGGCGGTGTCCTTCCCGATGACGGACTCTGCGATCTTGTCAACCAACGCCATCTAGGTTAAGGCTAGTGATGTGTCTCCGATGTGAACGCTCCGCCCATCCGGTTTCCCAATGCTCTGGATTCGCCTATACCGTGGGGTGTGCATTGAGAATGTTCTCTCGACGAGTCGGCTTGTGATCGTCTCAACGGATTCTCATGTCGCCGGGTACCGGATCGCGTCGCATCTCGGCATCGTCTCCGGCAACACCGTCCGCGCGAAGCACGTCGGCAGGGACTTCGGCGCCTTCCTGCGGAACATCGTGGGCGGAGAGATTCGGGCCTACTCGTCCCTGCTCACTGAGGCGCGTAGGGAGGCGACCACGAGAATGGTGGAGGAGGCGCAGCGGTTGGGCGCCAACGGCGTGATCCTCGTGCGGTTCAGCGCGTCCGATGTCGCGCTCGGGGCTGTCGAGCTCTATGTGTACGGGACCGCTGTGCGCATGGAGTCGTCCGCCGGGGGCGACTAGGCGGTGTCGGGGAGGAGCGCAGGCTTCGTCGAGGGCTTTGTCCGCGATCTCGCGCTGGCCGCGGCGGGGATAGCGGCGCTTCTGGGGATCGCCTACCTGGTGCAAGTGTGGGGTTGGAGGTCGGCGCGCCGCTTGGAGGAGAGATGCGAAGGGCAGCTCGCCGTCACGTCGGGTGTCCCGGAGTCGGCGAGAAGACAGCTTCTCCTCTCGTCCGAGCACGTCGTCAGCGTCGGGATGCTCTTGACGTGGGCGGTCACGGTGAGGCTCATTTTCGGCGGGGAGTCGCGTTCTCTCACAAAATGGGCGGCGCGGGAGCGCAGGCGGGTGCTTAATCGGCTGCGGCGAATGGCGATTCAACGCGACGCCGACGGTCTTGCGTGTGTGCGCATCGTGCCGGTGCGGGTTTCGAGGCGCGGGCGGTTCAAGCTCGGCTTCCTTGTGTCGGGGGACGCCTACTTCAACTCGGAGTCCGAAGCCGACTTCCTGGATTTCTGGTGACCGGGCGCTCCCGAACGCGGCACGGTCCGCGTCTGAGCGTGTGCAGTAGTACCGCTGAGAGCCGCGAAACTGCACACGCATCGCCCAGCGTGTGCAGTAGGACCGCTGAGAGCCGCGAAACTGCACACGCATCGGCCGGGCAACCCTCGACCGTGTCGCTACATCCGCGTCGCGGCGAACCTAGGATCGGGCTCCATGAGCGCCCTCCCGGAGTACGAGACGTTCGACGCGACAGCTCTGGGAGGGCTCGTGTCCGACGGCGAGGTCTCGCCCGGGGAGCTGGTCGAGGCCGCCGTCGACAGGATCGAGCGGTTGAACCCCGTCCTCAACGCGGTGGTGCACAAGACGTACGACCTTGCTCGAGCCGCCGCCGCCGAGCCGCCGCCCGCCGGGTCGCCTTTCCCCGGTGTGCCGTTCCTGTTGAAGGACTTGCACGCCGACCTCAAGGGTGAGCCGACGACGGGCGGCTCGCGCTCGATGGCCGATCACATCCCCGATCACGACTCGGAGATCGTGTCGAGGCACAAGGCGGCGGGGTTGCTCATCTTGGGCAAGACCAACACGCCCGAGTTCGGCTTGGCGCCGGGCACCGAGCCGGAGCTTCACGGCCCGACCGTCAACCCGTGGGACCCAGCCCGGACGCCGGGCGGATCAAGCGGGGGGTCGGCGGCGGCTGTGGCCGCCGGTCTTGTCCCGATGGCGCACGCTTCCGACGGGGGCGGCTCCATCCGCATCCCCGCCTCCGCGTGCGGCCTCTTCGGCCTGAAGCCCACGCGGGGGCGCAACCCGATGGGCCCGTCGCTCGCCGAGGGGTGGTACGGCCTCTCCGAGGAGCACGCCGTCACTCGCTCCGTGCGGGACAGCGCCCGGCTGCTCGACGCCACACAGGGCCCCGACATCGGCGCCGCCCACATCGCGCCGCCGCCCGTCAGGCCGTTCGCCGACGAGGTGGGCGCCGACCCGGGCCGGCTCCGGGTCGCCTTCGACTCCGGGGCTCTTCTCTCGTCGGGCATCGACCCCGAGTGCCGGGAGGCTGTCGAGGCCGCGGCCCGCCTTTGTGAGGAGCTTGGCCATGAGGTGGCGGAGGCTTCGCCGGCCATCGACAAGGAGGCGTTGGCCGCGGCGTTCGTGACCCTCGCCGTCTCGGGGGGAGCGTTCGACGCTTCGATGGCGGAGCGGTTGAAGGGGAGCGCCCTCGCCGGGGACGACTTGGAGTTGACCCAGTGGGTCATGAAGAAGGCGGGCGACAAGATCTTGGGCGCCGAGCTCTCTTGGGCCATGTACACGGCGAAGCAGTCCGCTCGGACGGTGGGCCGGTTCATGTCGAGCCACGACGTGCTCATGACCTCGACCTTGGCGTCGCCGCCCTGGCCCACGGGCGACTTGGCGCCCGCTCCGTCGGAGCGCATGGTCCTGAAGGCGGTCAAGGCCGTCCCGGCGAAGCCGCTGCTCGACTCTCTTGTGAAACGACTCTCCGGCGAGCTGTTGCGGCCGATCCCGAACACGCCCCTGTTCAACATGACGGGCCAGCCCGCCATGTCGGCGCCTCTCCATTGGACCGACGGCGGGCTTCCGGTCGGCGTCCAGTTCGTCGGGCGGCACGGCGACGAGGCGACTCTCTTCCGGTTGGCGGCCCAGCTTGAGGGGGCCCGCCCCTGGTTCAACCGCCGGCCGCCTCTTGCGGGCGGGGACGGGCCCGACCGGCTCACCGGCGAGGGTCCCGCCCGCGGCTGATTGTGGGGGACTACACGACGGTCTCGGTGGGCGGCGAGGAGGTGCGGGTCAGCAGCCCGGGCCGGTTGGTGTTCCCGGAGCAGGGTTGGACGAAGCTTGATGTGGCGGAGCACTTCGCCCGGGTCGCCGAAGGAGCGGCTCGGGGGGTAAGGGGGCGGCCCACGATGTTGAAGCGTTACATGAAGGATGTGACGGTCGATCCGATCTACCACAAGCGGGCTTCGAGGAACACGCCTTTTGAGACGGTCGACATCCGGTTCCCGTCACAGCGTCCCGGGTCGATGAACGTGCCCCGCACCCAGGCCGACGTGGTGCGGCTGGCCCAGCTCGGTTGCCTCGACTTCCACCCGTGGCCGGTGCGTGCCGAGGACGTCGACCACCCCGACGAGTTGCGGCTTGACTTCGACCCGACGCCGGGCATCGGCTTCCGCGAAGTGAAGGAGGCGGCGGCGGGGGCGAGGGTCCTGCTGGGCGAGGCGGGCCTGGTCGGATGGCCCAAGACGTCGGGTAGCCGGGGCGTGCATGTCTATGTGCGGATCGAGCCGATCTGGGATTTCACGCATACTCGACGCGCCGTGCTGGCCTTCGGGCGTGAGTTGGAGCGGAGGATGGGCGGTTTGGTCACCACCAAGTGGTGGAAGGAGGAGCGGGTCGGGGTGTTCGTCGACTACAACCAGAACGCCCGGGACAAGACGGTGTCGTCGGCCTACGGGGTCCGGGCCGGCGGGTTCGTCTCGACTCCGGTCACCTGGGATGAGCTGGGCGACGTCGAGATCGAGGACTTCCCTCTTGGATCGTTCGCCGACAGGTGGGCCGCCGTGGGGGACTTGACGGCCGGGATCGACGACTCGCCGGGGCGTATCGACGCGCTCTTGGAGTGGGTGGCTCGCGACGAGGAGAACGGGATCGGCGACGCCCCCTGGCCGCCGCACTACCCGAAGATGGCGGGAGAGCCGCCTCGGGTCCAGCCGTCGAGGCGGAGACGACCCGACGAGGACTACTGACCGGGCGCCCGGTCGGCGGGCGCCGGTGTCGAGCAGGTATGGCCGGCCCGGCCCGCCCCGGTCAGAGGGCGTCGCGGCGGCGCAGGGCCCAGGTGAGGCCTGCAAGGCCGACCACCGTCACACCGACGATCTTCACCACGCCGCCGCCGGCGCCCGCCTTCACGGCGCCGAGCATCTCCTCGGCCTCCATGCCGACTCTCGGCGCCAAGTCGGCGTATATCGACAGGGCGATGCGCCAGATGGAGAACTGGCTGAGGCCGCTCACCGCCGAGGCGACGATCGACTCGATCACGACGATGTAACCCAACCCGGCGAAGATCGCCCGGGGGACCAGGTAACCCACCGGCACGAAGACCGCCGAGTAGCCGACGGCCGCGGCGACGAACAGGGCGAGGCCGGAGAAGGCGACCGAGACGTCGGCGCCGACCGCCAAAGCGGCCAGCAGCATGACCAGCCACCCGCCGACCCCGATGACCAGGGCCGCGCCGACCCCGGCCGCCAAGGCGGACGCCGCCAGCCACAACCGGGGCATCGGCCTCATGTAGATGTGGGGGAGGGTCCCTGCGTCGCGCTCCTCGCGCAGGGTGGCCACCGTGATGATGAGGGCCGCGATGGCGTAGGTGAAACCCACCGTCGACACGATGCTCGAGTAGAGCTCCTCCGTCTCGCCGGTGCCGGCGTCGAACGCGGCGAGCCAGTAGACCAGGCCGGGCACGGAGGCGAGCGCCAGCAACGACAGGGCCCGGCCGCGGCGCATCATCCGCATGTAGAGGTGGCGCGCCAAAACCATCAGCGGTTCTCCACCAGATAGCGGAACACCGACTCCAACGACTCGTCGGACGGCTCAACCCGAGTCAAGGCGACTTGCCGCTCCAAGGCGACGCCGGGAAGCCTTGTCGCCAAGTCGGCGGCGTCGTTGGTCTCAATGCGGAGTTGGCCCGTCTCCACATGGAGGGCCACCACGCCCTCGGCCTCGATCAGCCCGACGGCCAGCCTCCGCGCCTCGTCGCACTCGACGAAGACCTGGCGCGGTTTATCGGTCATCGCGGCGCGGATCATCGCCACGCTCCCAATGGCGGCGAGACGGCCGTCGACCATGGCCACCACCCGGTCGGCCATCCGCTCCACCTCGGCGAGGACGTGGGAGGAGACGATCACGGTCTTCCCTGCGGCGCCCAGCTCGCGGAACAATGCGATGAGTTGCGCCCGTTGCACCGGGTCGGCCCCGTTGAGAGGCTCGTCGAGCAGGAGGATGTCCGGGTCGGTGACGAGCGCCGCCGCCACCTTCGCCCTCTGCCGCATGCCTTTGGAGAACCCGCCGAGCTTGCGGTCCGACGAGTCCGTCAGCTCCACGGTCTCCAACGCCCGCTCGGTCCGCCCCTTCGGGTCGTCGACCTTCGCCAGGCGAGCGGCCAACTCAACGAACCGGCGCCCCGTCAACCTCTCGTAAATGGCCTCGTCCTCGGGGACCAGGGACATCCGCCGGTAGACCGACGGGTGCGCCCGGGGGTCGGAGCCCAGGACGGTGAGGCCCCCCTGGGAGGGCCGCTGCAACCCGGCGATCACCCGCAGCAGGGTCGTCTTGCCCGCGCCGTTGGGCCCGAGGAGCCCGGTGATGCCCGGGCCGAATTTGAGGCTGACCTCGCTGACGGCGACTTTCAGGCCGAACCACTTGGACAACCCGTCGACGACGATGGTGTCGCTCACGCCAGCCTCCGGTAGCGGGCCCGGACGAACACCGCGGCGAAGGCGACCAGCGCGACGATCACGACGACCGAGGCCCAGACTTTGAACCCGGCCACCTCGGGGGAGTAGTCGTGGGTGCCGCCGAGCAGGTGGTCGCGGATGATCCGCGGGTGTGTGTCGAGGGACAGGAGCGAGGCCCAGCGCGCCCCGTCGAATTCCGCCTCGGCGACGCGGCTGCCGATCCCGGTGCCCGCGAACAGGAGGCCGAAGAAGGCGGGGGCGGCGATCCCGATCCGGTTGATGACGGCCGACAGCGAGAACACCACGGCGCCGTGCAACGCCACGAAGGACAAGGTGGTGACTGGGACCTTCCACAATATGTCGAGGTTGTCGCCGAGGTAAGTGAGGAACCCGTCGCTTGAGATCAGGGCCAGGCCGAGGTGCAGGACGATCTGGGGGACGATGTAGATGGCGGAGATCAGCGTGACCAGCGCCCCGGTCTTGGAGGCCAGGTAGCCGTCGACGGTGAGAGGCCTCGAGAAGTAGACGGAGAGCACGCCTTTGGTGCGGTCCGGTATCAGCAGCGAGGGGCCGGCGAAGGCGATGAAGAGCAACGAGATGGCCGAGTAGATGTCGAACAAGCCCCCGTAGGTCGGGATTTCCCGCCCGAGGCTCTCGGCGATGTTCCCGATCGCCCAGTGGATGCCGATGATGACGGCGGCCGAGATGAGGGCGATTGAGATGAGGGCCCAGGGGAAGACCTTCAGCCGGGCCATGCGCCCGAGGCCGAGGATCCGGCGGAGAGCCTCCTTGTAGACGGCGTTCCTCGCCCCGGCGGCCCCGGTGCGGGGGCCGTCGTAGGCGCGGTACCCGCGATCGAAGATGACCTGGTCGGTCACGCTCCCTCCCCGAGGAAGAGGTCTTCAAGGGAGGATGCTCCCCGTTCCATCCGGACAAGGCCCGCCCCGGTCGCCGCCGCCGCCTCGACGACGGCCCGCTCAAGGTCGTCGCCCTCAGGGCCCACCACGAGCCGCTTCCCGTCGACGGCGGCCGCTATGCCGCGAGCGGCCAACCGCTCGGCCACCTCGTCCGCGGCGGACAGAACCTCCACCAGCACAGTCACCCCCCTGCTCGACTCGTCGATGGGGCCGGAGCGGAGCAGGTCGCCCGCGTCGAGCATGACCACCCAGTCGCAGGTCTCCTCGATGTCGGTGAGGACGTGGGAGCTGATGATCACGCTCATGTCGAACTCGCCCAGCCGTCTGATGAGGTCGAGCATCTGGGCCCGCCCCTCGGGGTCGAGGCCGCTGGCGGGCTCGTCGAGGAGAAGGAGGTCGGGGTCGTGCACGATGGCCTGGGCCGCCTTCACCCGCTGCTGCATGCCGGTGGAGAAGTCGCCCACATACCGGAAGCGCTCCTCCTCGAGGCCGACCAGGAAGAGGGTCTCGGAGGAGCGGCGCTTGGCCTCCCGCGGCGGGATGCCGGCGAGCTGCGCCGCGTACGAGACGAAGTCGGCTGCGGTCTGGTCCTTGGGGAGGCACTCGACCTCGGGCATGTAGCCGATGCGGGCGCGCACGGCCAAGGGGTCGGTCTCGGGGTCGGCGCCGAGGACGGTCATCCGGCCCGCGGTGGGGTGGAGGAGGCCGAGCATCAGCCGTAACATCGTGGTCTTGCCGGCGCCGTTGGCGCCGACGAGGCCGGTGACGCCGGGGGGGACCCGCACCGTCAGGTCCTTGAGGGCGACAACCTCGCCGTAGTCGTGTGTGAGGCCGTCGACCTCGAGCACGTTCTGCTGAGTCATCGGCGCCAAGTGTGCCACAGTCGGCGAGTCAGCGGCGGCCCGCCCGGGGGCGGGGGGCCCTTGCGTGTGCAGAATTGCGGCTCTCGGCGGGGTTGTTGCACACGCATCAGGCGGGCGGCATCGGTTAGACGGCGCTGTCGGCTCGGCGCTGCGATTCGTGGAGAGGCTCGATGGGCGCCCCGGTCATCATCCGGTACCCGGCCCAGATCAAGGAGAGGCCGATCAGCTCGGTCACATACAACACCTCCACCCGGCCGCCCCGGGCGAACGCGCCGCCGACGCCGGGGAGGATCGCCCCGACGGCGATGAGCGCGTTGCCCCAAACATGCGACGACGGGCGGTCATGGCGGCGGCGGTAGCGCATCGCCGACCAAATGGCGCCGCCTGCCAGGAAGATCACCGCATACAGGTTCAGCGGGGGAGAGAAGTAGCGCACCCACTCCCACTCCATGACGGCGCCTGTGAGCCTGTGCTCCTCGACCAGCTCAGCGGCGATCGGGACGATGATCGCCGCGGCCGCGGCGACTGCGATGTAGAGCAGGGAGACGACGGTGAGGCGGTCGGCCGTCTTCTTCTTCATCAGCAGGTAGACCGTGCCTTGGGCCAGCGGCCAACCGCCGAGGAGGGCGCCTGCGACGTACCAGAGGCGAAAGGCCGGCTCAGACCAGCCGAAGACGCTCGTCCACGCCTCGGCGGACGTGCCCAGCCCGAAGGCGGTGACGCCCACTGCCCACCAGAGCAGGTATCGGGCGGCTCGTTTCCGTCGCCAATGGCGCCACAGGGCGACGGCGAAGAAGGCGGCGATGACGGTGGTGGCGACGGGCGCCAGGAGCACGGGCTCCAAAGGTGTTCTCCTTACGACGGCTCGGCGGTATGCAAGAGGGCCCCTCCGCCGACTCGAAGTCGGCATCGTCTCGACACGGTGTCGTCGTCCTCGCGGCAGGATGAGGCGGTCGGCGGTCCGTCTCCGAAATGGGCAATGGGTTAGAGTGGCGCCGTGCCCATGGTCGCCCCCCCGTTGGAGATGACCGCCGAGCAGCGGTCGGAGTTGAGTGTGATGGCCCGGTCCCAGTCGGCGCCGTATCGCCAAGTCCGTCAGGCGAAGGCGTTGCTGTGGGCCGCCGACGGCATGGCCAACTCGGAGATCGCCCGTCGGTCGGAGGCGTCGGTGTCGTCGGTGAGGCGGTGGCGGTCGCGGTTCGAGACCGAAGGTGTGTCTTCGGTCGGTCGCGTCCGTCCCGGCCGGGGCAGGCCCCCGACGATCAGCGACGACAAGATCGAGCGGATCGTCTTCGACACGAAGCACACCGTCCCCGGCGACGGGTCGGCGGCGTGGTCGACCCGGACGATGGCCGCGCGGCACGGGGTCAGCAAGGACACCGTCGCCCGGATCTGGCGGTCGCGCAGGTTGAGGCCGCGGCGGGTCGACTGACCGCCGGCCGACCCCCGACTTCGGCGCCGAGGGTTGCCGCAAGGCCGCCTCTCAACACCCAAGTCGCCGCGATGACGTTTTCTCAATGCACGAACTACGGGATAGGCGAATCCAGAGCATTAGAAGTCCGTCAGGGGAGGATGTCGGCGAAGGTGAGGCCTTCAGGCCGGTCGAGCTGACTCATGGTGCAGCCCTCGGCCTCCTTGTCGGGCCGCCAACGATGAAACCGCGAGGCGTGACGGAAGCGGTCCCCCTCGAGCTGGTCGTAGCTGACCTCGACGACCACCCCGGGCCGCACCGGGATCCAGGAGTTGTCCTTCCCGGCCGACCACCGGCTCGGCGCGCCCGGCGCTCGCGCCGCTTCGCCGAAGCTCTCCTCCGCGCGAAGCGCCGTGAATCGCTCGTACAGCTCGGCGCGGTCGACGTCGGGGAAACCAGAGCAGTGCCCGACGAAGTGCAGCTCGCCCCGCTCGTTGTAGAGGCCGAGCAGGAGCGAGCCGATCTTCCCCCCGTCTTTGTGCTCCCGGAACCCCCCGACCACGACGTCGACCGTGCGGCGGTGCTTGATCTTGACCATCGCGCGCTTCCCATGTTGGTAGGGAAGCTCGGGCCGCTTGACGATCACCCCGTCGCAACCCGCCGGCTCGAGCTCGTCGAACCAACGCCTGGCGACGCTCTCGTCGTCGGTCTGAGGCGTCAGGCGCCAAGGCGGGCGCAGCGACGAGGCCAAGGCCTCCAGCCGCTCGCGCCGCTCCGCCAGAGGCGACTCGCGAAGGTCGTCGCCCCGATCGGCGAGAAGGTCGAAGACGACCAACTCGGCGGGCGTCTTCTCCGACAACATGTCGACCCTCGACTTCGCCGGGTGGATGCGCTGCTGAAGCGAGCTGAAGTCGGTCGCCCCGCCCACCACGACCACAACCTCCCCGTCGAGCACCGTGCCCGCCGGGAGCCGCTCCAGAGCCGGGCCCAGCTCCGGGAAGTAGCGGAGCAGCGGGCGCCGGTTCCTCGAGTCCAGTCGGATCTCGGGCTGGGACCAGCACACCGCGCGGAACCCGTCCCACTTCGGCTCGTAGACGAAGGCCCCCTTCGGCCAAGTCTCGGAGACTCTGGCCTCCATTGTCTCGACGGGGGCGGGGAAGGGATGACTCACGGGCGGCGAGTCTATGCCCGATACGCTGGAGCCCACTGATGATTGAGCGCATCGGGACGCGGGCTCGCTTCGCCTATGAGCTGCTGTCGGCGTCGGTCCGCGAGCACGGGGCGGTGCGCGCCAACCGCATGGCGGCGGCCATCGCCTATCGCGCCTTCTTCTCGTTGGCGCCGCTGCTCATCATCGCCGTCAGCGTCTTCGGCATGATCCTCGGCAGCGACTCGGAGGCCCAAGCGGAGATCCTCGCTGTCGTCGAGAGGGCCGCCGGGACCGAAGCCGCCGCCGCCGTCGAGGTCCTGCTCGCCTCCACGGTCGACAGCGCCGACACCGCGGCCGTCGTCGGCGGCGCCCTTCTGCTCTGGGCCGCCTCAAGCCTGTTCGCCCAGGTGCAGCGCGACCTGAACGACATCTTCAGGGTCCCCCGCGAGCGAAGGGCCGGGGTCGTCGGCTTCATCAGGAAGCGGGTGATCGGGCTCGGTTGGGCGCTGGGCCTCGGCCTTGCCCTGGCCGCGGTCTGGCTGGTCAACCTGCTGTGGAGGTTCCTGGGGAACCTCTTCCCCGACGACCTGGCTCAGCTTCACAGCTTCATCGGCTATCTGACCCCGCTCGTCTCGGTCATCCTCTTCTCCGCCATCTTCGGCCTCAGCCTCCAGACGATGACGGCGACGCGGATCCGATGGAAGGCGATCCGGTTCGGCGCCCTCGCCACAACGGCCGTGTCCCTGCTCGCCGCCTACGGGGTCGGCCTCTACTTCGCCTGGGACGAGGACACGGCGGCCCTCACCGTGGTCGGGTCGGTGCTGATCGTCCTGTTGATGGCCTATGTGTTGGCCGGCGCCTTCCTGTTCGGCGCCGTGATGACGAAGGTCTACGGCGACTTCCTGGAGCACGGCGACGTGAAGCCGCCTTCGGTCAGGCTCGCCGAGCTGGGGCCCGGCGGGTGACCCCCTTCCATTGCGCCGTCGCCGGCGATAGTCTCGACGTCAGTGTCGATTGATATCGCCGGTTTCATAACCGATCTCAAAGACCACGCCGCCGAGCACGGGTTCCACGTCCACGACGAGCGCCACTTCGTCGAGACCTACTCGTTGCGTCAGTCCTGGGAGCTTGACGTCCATCCCGAGGCCGGCTGCGGCGGGCCCATCGACCTCCATGTGGCTCTCGACGTGGACCCCAAGGTGGTCCTGTCGTTGCGCGAGCTTCTTGAGGAGATGCGCGACGAGTTCGAAGAGCCGGACGACATGTACTTCCTCGACATCTACTTCAACTGGGCGGTCCCTCCGCTCCAGAACCCGCCCGACCTCCTGATCCTCGCCACCGACCTCGCCGGGGTCAGCGGGACGGCCCTCTCGATCGAGGTGGCGGCCATCGACTCGTTCGCCGCCGTGACGGACGCTCCGGAGCGACGGCTCAGGCTGCAAGGCAAGTCCTCGGTGAGCCTGGTGGACGTGGTCATGGGCAGGGAGCAGCTCTGCGACGTGCTCGACCGGTCGCGCGAGGTGTCGGAGTACCTGCTTGACAGGGTCGGCGGGTGGATGGAGCTACCGACCTGAAGTCGCGCCGTCTCGGCCGGTCACCCGAGCAGGGTGGTCAACGACCAGGCGCCGAGGGCGAGCGTGATCGCCAGGAGGGCGAAGAACCCGATCCTGGTCCACGGCCCCGGCGGGGGGGCGACGGTGGAGTCGTCTTCGTTCGACGCGGCGGCGTCTTCGTTCGACGCGGCGGCGTCTTCGTTCGACGCGGCGGCGTCTTCGTTCGACGCGGCGTCGTCCTTGTTCGGCGGCATCGGAGACAAGTTAGGCGATCGCAGCGGGCGGCGACGTCAGAACGGCGCCCCGATCGCCTCGCACACGAAACGGGTGTAGGCCGACGCCCTCCTGTACATGGCGGCCAGGTTCGCGTCGAAACCCTCCGAGGTCACGTCGGCCTGGGACAGCCGCGCCGAGGCGACGAAGCTCCTGAGCCGCAGGTCGTCGGCGTGGGGGTGGTCGGGGTCGAGCTCGTTGGGAACCCGCTTCAACATCGTCTCCTCCTCGCGCTCGGTCTCCCACACATCGGCGAAGGCCTTTCCTTTGGCCGCCCTCCTCCACGCCGCCGGGTCGTCGTGTATCGCCTGTCGCACCTGCCGCGCCGTCGCTGCGTTCGGCCGCCAGATCCCCACCCCCGCGTAGCTGGACCGCGGCTCGAGGTGCAGGTAGAAGCCGGGGGCGTGCACGTCTTTGCCCATGACGTGACGGAACTGAATCCCCACGTTCGTCTTGTAGGGGGTCTTGTCCTTCGAGAAGCGCACGTCGCGATAGGGGCGCATGAGCGAGCCGCCCACCGTGCGGGGGTCGGCGACGAAGTGGGGCGAGATCTTGGAGAGCCGGGGCCCGAAGCCCTCGATGAACTCGAGGGCGGGCTCGCGGATCGTGTTGATGTAACGCTGCTTGTTCTCCTCCCACCAGGCTCGCTCGTTGTTCTGCTCAAGCTCTCTCAGGAAGATGTACAGGCTCTTGGTGAAGCGGCCCTTGGCCACGTCGTCCCTTTCGGTCGCCGTCCCAAGCCTACGCGGCCGGGCGGCGGGTTTGAAGGGGGTCGGGCCCGGTCAGTGAGGCTCGGCCTCCCGCTCCAGCTCGTCCCACGGCGCCCGGAACCCGTCGCGCATGGCCCCGCCGAGCGTCCGGAAGTCGTGTCGAAGGACCCAGACGGCCGCGAGCAGGAAGACGACGCCCACGCCGATCCGCGCGTACTCCGAGTGCTCCATGGCCAGCCTCCCGGTCTCCGCCAGCCACGACTCGGCGAGTTGCGCCCCGAAGAGGCCGAGCATGATCCAGGCCTCCGGCCTGCTGATCGTCCTGCTCGCGATGATGGCGACGGCGAACACCGACTGCGCCGCCGTCACCCACAACTCGACTCGCTGAACCGAGTCGAGGGGCAGGCCGTGCGGCCGCCCGGAGAATATGGCGAAGACGATCGGCAACGTCCCGACCAGGAGGGTCCACTGGTTCACCTTGGAGGAGATGAGGGCGCCGATGCCGGTCCGCGAGGCGAGGCGCCACGCGAAGAGGGTGGCGATGAGAAGCTCGGGCGCCTCCGACGCCAGGGGCGCAAGCCACTTGACCAGGAGGAACTCGCTGATCCCGACGGCTTCGCCCAACTCGATCAGCGACTCGGCGAAGGGCTCGGCCACCGCGAGGATGGCCCCGGCCGCGAACGCGAAGGCGACGTAGTTGACGGTGCGGCGCCTTCGCTTCGGCAACGAGCCGATGTAGGCGCTGGGGCCAACCAGGTGGGGCTCCTCGGGGGAGGCGCCGGCCAGCCGGATCATGTAGGCGACGTAGATGCCGACGAGGACCGCGGCGTCGAAGAGCGTGAGGGTCGATTTGAGGAAGAGGGTCAGGCCGTAGATCGAGGCGACGGCCAGGTAGGCGATGTCGACGGTTTGGGGCCTGGTGAGGACGACCTCGCTCGCCGTGGCCCCCTCGGCCTCCGCCGGGCTCACCCCCTTCCGCTTCACGCGCCAGGTGCCGAGAAGGATGACCAGCGGCCACCCGAACCCGATCAACAACTGGTTGGCGCCCGTCATGTTCGCCAGGGCCAGCGGGCCGTACTGGTCGGCGGCGCCGGTCTCCGCGAACTCCCCCCCGGCTTTGGCCGTGAAGACGAAGTCGACCGCGTACTCGGGCAACACGGCGATCAAGGCGAGGAAGGCGAGGGCCAGTCCCGCTCCGATGTCGAGCTGGATGACCTCCGCAGCCCACGACAGGATGAAGGCGGCGCCGACGATGGCGGCGCCGAAGAGGGCGGCGGAGACGATCGGGTCGATGTGTTGGCCGCTCAGTGTGAGAGCCACCCCGGGCACGGTGGCGGCGACGGCCAGCGCCATCAGGGCTATCTGACGTTTGGCGCTCAGCTCGGGCTGTACCATTTGCGGGGCAGCCTAGTGGTGTGTCGCAGGCGTCCCGCCCCCTCCCATCCGGCTAGCGGTGCGTCGCAGGC
>Ga0209681_1000131_pt1 | contig 19104 bp, 18 predicted proteins | sample WorMetLIZISLAND2_3_FD_187416 | JGI IMG/M metagenome (GOLD analysis project Ga0209681, IMG submission 187416) | Marine gutless worms symbiont microbial communities from Max Planck institute for Marine Microbiology, Germany - Olavius clavatus LIZARD... ... | reverse complement strand
GTAAGCTGGAAGGCGTAAACAACAAAATCAAGGTGATTAAGCGTAAAGCCTATGGATTTCACGATGATAGATATTTTTCATTGAAGGTCATACAGGCTTTTTCCTACAACTAATCGGGAGAAGAACCAACATTTACAACCTCAGCTCACTGATCTGCGCACTCAATTCCGGTGTCAACACATCCTGTTCCGCTAACTCACTGTCCACTTCATAGCGATCCCGTGACCAGATCTGAAAATGGCTTAATTGACCGACGATAGCGATCTCTTTTTGGAGCCCGGCGTAGTCCCGCAACGACGGTGAAATCAATATCCGCGACTGTTTATCCGTCTTGCAGACAACGGCCCGCCCGATAAACTGCCGCCGGAAGCGCCGCATTTCCGCCGTAGTTGTATTCAACGCTTCCACCCGCGCTTCGATATTGGCCCACACTTCCGGTGGATAGGCGTTTAGCGCCTGATCCATGGCCGTTACGATCAGTTGCCCGTTGCAACGGCGTACCGCTTCCCGAAAGCGGACCGGAATCGCGATGCGACCTTTGGCGTCCATCGTATTGAACGATGTTTCGTGAAAGTATGTCTGCCAATTTTCCACTTTTTCCCACCTTTTTAGACAAATAATCATATATTTAATACGCTTGTCAAGTAAAAAATTATAAATTATTTGTAATTTTCAGTTGTTAATTAAATATATCTCAGTGGTTTTTTGTGGGATTAATTTTCACTACTTCCTCTTCTCACTTTTTAAACCTTGGCTTTGCGATCCAAAGCGCTCATTCAAACCCGGCGACGCTTTTTTCTGAAAGATTCGATCTATAGCGCGGTATGCTTGCCAACAGCGGCCGGTTGGTTTATATGACGTGGGGTTTCCGCAAGAAGCCTTGAAAAACATGGATTTATGCAAACAATGACGTAAAACAAATATTTACTCATCAAACGATACGGTCTGATTGAAGCGCTTTAATCAAGCGGTCGTTTTTTCTTATGGGAACGCATTCATCACTTTTACTGCTTATCGCCGGCGCCAAAGGGGCCATCGCTACGACACTGGCCGCCGCATTGGCCGCGGCGCGTCAAGATACATCACTTTTATGGCCCTATCTCACAACCGCCGGGCAGTTCCCTTTTTTGGGCCCCGTCGAAAAGAGTGTTGTGGCCGGTTGGGATTCGATAAACACCCCTCTTTTTCAAGCGGCCAAACGGCACGGTGTTCTGCCCAAAGCGCTTTTACACTCTATGAGAACAGCGTTGGAGCAGGTGTCCGTAAAGCCGGCGCCCCCGAACGCCAATTCCGGATTCACCTCTATTGTCGAACAAATTATTTTTGACATCGAGGCATTCAAGGCAACGTATCCGGATGCCCTGCCGGTACTGATCAACCTGTTGCCCGCCGGACCCGGTCTTTTGGAAAACCCGTTTACAGACATTGATGCATTGCCGGCCGACACCCGGATTCCCAAGCTGCCGGACCTGGCCTATGGCGTGGCGGCACTGAAATGTGATGTGCCCATCGTCAACTTTTCGCCCAATTCCATTGAAATACCGGCGCTGACCGAATTTGCCGCTCATAAGGGGATCCCGATATGCGGACGTGACGGAAAAACAGGCCAAACCTACCTGAAAGTGGTCCTGGCCTCGGCGCTGAAAGCCCGTTCGCTTTATGTGGACGGCTGGTACAGTACGAATATTTTGGGCAATGCCGACGGACTCAACCTGAAGGATCCCGCGTGTGCCGCCGGAAAAATAAGCAATAAAACCAACCTATTGGACGATATCTTGGGCTACCCGGTGGGTGAGCGCTATGACCGGGGAACCCACACCGTCAGAATCGACTATTACCCGCCCCGGGGAGACGCCAAGGAGGCTTGGGACGTCATCGACTTTATGGGGCTTTTCGGACTTCCCATGAGCCTGCGGGTCAATCTGCAAGGGCGCGACTCGATTTTGGCTGCACCCATGGTCCTTGATCTGGCCCGCTGGGCGGGCGCACTGAAGCTCGCCGGGCGGGGCGGCGCAATTCCCGAGCTGGGCTTCTATTTTAAAAAACCCATCGGTCCCAATCCACCACGCTCCCAGGAAGAACAACTCGCTGCATTGGCCAAGCTGGGCGGGGAGTGCCGAAAACGATAATACCTCGAAAACCTTTACATCAATGAACAGGAGTTCAATGATATTCGGATACAGTACCAACGCATTTGTAAAATATACCCTTTTTGAGGCGGTGGAAAAGATCGCCACACTGGGATTCAGAGGCGTCGAAATCATGGCCGACAGGCCCCACCTGTTTCCCGATGATTTTGACGACGGCGATCTCGATCAATTGGCAGAACTATTGCGTGAAAAAGGGCTCAAAATTACCAACATCAACAGCTTTACCCTTTTTGCCGTAGGTGACACCTATCTGCCGTCATGGATTGAACCCGACCCGGACCGCCGGCAAATTCGAATCGACCATACCCTCAAATGTTTAAAGATCGCCAAGCGGCTTGGGTGCGCCAATATTTCCGTTCCACCCGGCGGGCCGCTGCCCGAAGGAATGGACCGGGATAAAGCCATTGCCCTGTTTTTGTCCGGACTGGAAACGGTGATTCCCACTGCCGAAACCCTGGGTGTAAAGGTTTTGGTGGAGCCGGAACCGGGTCTCCTTTTGGAATGCACCGCAGAATTTTTGCCGTTTATACAACAGGTGGCGTCTCCTGTTGTCGGGCTCAATTTTGATATCGGCCATTTCTTCTGTGCGGGTGAAGATCCGGCTGAGGCGTTTAAAACGCTTTTCCAATGGATCGGCCATGTGCACATTGAAGATATCGGCCCCCAACGCAATCACCACCATCTGATTACCGGATGCGGGGCCATCGATTTTCCGCCGATTTTAAACACCATGAAACGGCTGAATTATCAGGGCGACATAAGCCTGGAACTTTACACTTACGCCGATCAGCCCGATCAGGCGGGCCGTGAAAGCGCTGCGCATCTAGAGCCTCTTTTTCAAGCCGCCGGGTTTGACCTGATGGAGCGGTCATGATCCGGAAACCGCCCAACTGGCGCGACAAGGCCGGCCGCCAACGCATGCTGGACCATCAAATTCGCCGGGATGAAACCGCGGCGTTCGGATTTGAACTGGTACCGGAAAGTGAAAAGACCGATCACGTTCAACGGCATTTTGATTCGGTGGCCCCAAAATATGACCTGATGAACACTTTACTCAGCGGCGGGATTCACTACCTATGGAAACGCCGGGCCGTGGCGGTATTGGACCCGCAACCCGGTGAAAAAGTACTGGATGTCTGCGGCGGCACCGGCGACCTCTCCATTTTGACCCATAAAAAAGTGGGCCCAAAAGGCCTGGTAACCGTATTCGATATTAACCGGGCCATGATGCAGGCCGGGCGGCAAGCCCGACGCCATCAAGCCACCCGTTCGCAACTGACCTATGTCCAGGGTAACGCCGAGCAGATCAGTTTTCCCGACGCCGCCTTTGAAAAAACCATTGTGGGTTTCGGCATTCGTAACGTTACCCACATGATCCAGGGTTTTTCCGAGATGTACCGCGTATTAAAACCGGGCGGCTGTATGGTTTGCCTCGAATTTTCCAAACCGGTCCGGCCTTTTTTCAGAACGCTTTATGACTTCTACTCTTTTACGGTTATGCCATGGCTGGGAGAACTATTGGCGGGGTCATGGAAGGCTTACGAGCACCTTCCCGAAACGATCCGGCTTTTTCCGCTACCCGATGAGCTAGCCGATATCCTGACCGAAATCGGCTTTGCAGACGTTCAGTACGAGCGTCTCACCAACGGCATCGCCGTTATCCATAGGGGCAATAAACCCGCTGACCCGTAAGTGGTCCACCACAATATGGAACTTAGATGAGGGTCGCCTACAATTTTCTGCCCGTATAGTCGGCGTAGGCTATGGCCACGGTGCGATAGACAAAGTGCGCCAACTTGGAAAACGGCAGATAGGCAAACAGGCTGAATACAAAGATCAGATGGATAAAATAGATCGCGTAGGTCGTCGCTTCCATACCGGCCAGACGGGTCATCTGGGTCAACATCCCCGTGGCGCCCAGAAAGAAGGCCAGCAAGATGAGCTGCCAATCCTTGTAGGCCGACACCTGATCTTTTTTAGCCATGCGGTTCTTCAACATCAATAAAGAACCGATAACCAGGGCGATGCCACTGATATTCCCCAGCCACTTCACCGGATTGAGCTGTGAATAGGGGCCATGGACACCGAAACCGTAAGCCACCACAAAAAAGACGGAGGTGACAATAAAGAGACCGATAAAGCCGAAAAAGACCATCATATGCGGTGTGGCCCGGTCATTGTTGGTGGTACACTCGTCAAACTTCCGGTGGGTCAGAATCCCGGGAATCACGGAAATCAACGATTTGACAAATCCGGCCGGATCAATCTTCCGGACATCGGTACGGCCGTCGGCCAATGCGCTTTCATGTATGGCGCCCAAGAATTTTTTCAGTCCCATGGAAAAGTTATAAACCATCCACAAAAAGGCAGGGATCATCACCAGGTCCACCAGCCAGGTGGAGAAAAAATCAGCATGGGCCAACACACCATGTTTACTTTCCGGGGTAAAGTCGAGCAACCCGGTAATCATTCCCATGACCACAAAAATCACCGCCGGAATGGCCAGCAGGATTGGCAGCTTTTTCGGGTCGGTGACCATTGTAGCCACCCCTTTAAAAGGTGCAAACTCCAGTAGGGCGTACTGCCGGGCCGCGGCCAACACCTCGGCCGGTTTGGCGCCCCGGGGGCACAGGTCACTACAGTCACCGCAGTTGTGGCACAACCAGACATCTTCGTTATTGACCACTTTATCTTTCAGTCCCCATGAGGCGGCGATCATCTCTTTACGGGGGAAAGGCCCATCATCAGGCGCGATGGGGCAAGCCACGGCGCAGGTGGCGCACTGAAAACATTTTTTCAGGTCACTGCCGCCCATCTCCTGCATTTCTCCAATAAAACCGACATCCGGTTCAACAATATAGGGTTCGGACATGCGTTACCTCCTAATTCATCCAAACGGCGAAGCCGCCGTCATCAATCTTAGAAGCCCTTAAACGGATTTGGACCGAGCTCTTCAATGCTATCCGCGAAATTATTGATAATCTCAGGAACCCGGTCAAATTCGTCAATGGCAATTTCAAATTGCTGAACCCGTTCTTCTTCCAGGGCCAGGCTGGAGAGGGCATCCCCAATTTTCTTCATCCGGATGCCGGCCAGCTCACTACCTTTTACAAAATGGCACTGATAATCATCGCCATGTTTGCATCCCATAAGGAAGACACCGTCCATTCCCTGGGAAAGAGCGTCCTTGATCCAGATCACGTTGACTGAGCCCAGGCAGCGCACCGGGATAAAGCGTACATCCGCCGAGTAGGAGAGTCGATTCAGCCCCGCCATATCCAGGGCCGGGTAGGCGTCGTTTTCGCAAACCAACCCCAGGATCCGCAGCGGCGGCTCATCGTAATCATCTTCCGATGGGACGCCGATGGACTTGACCATGGATCCGATGCTGTCAATGCTGTAATCGGCAAAGTTGATAATTCGCTCCGGGCAACAGCCCATACAGGTGCCGCAACGGCGGCAGCGCGTCGGATTGGGTTTGGGGGTTCCTTTTTCATCGTCGTCGATGGCGCCAAAAGGGCACTCTTCGGTGCAACGCTTGCACTGGGTGCAGCGTTGGAAGAAAAAGTCAGGAAAAGACATATCCCCGGAGCGGGGATGTACCGCGACCCCCCGGTTAACCGAGACCAGACACTGGATCGCTTTCAAAGCCGCGCCGGATGCATCTTCCACCGACTCTTCAACCGTCAACGCCCTTCGTACCCCGCCGGCCGCATAGATACCGGTCCGTTGGGTTTCGTATGGAAAGCAAATGAAGTTGGAGTCAGCATACTCGTCAAAAATGGCGTTGTCACGGAAGGCGGGCCCTTGACGATAGGCCAGGTTGACCACCGGATCAAACTTGGTGGCCGGCACCATTCCGCATCCCAACACCACCATGTCCGCCTTGACCCGGATCTTTTTTCCCAGCAGGGTGTTTTCAGCATCCACCACCAGGCCGTCGCCGTTTTGGGAAACCGCGGCCACCTCGCCTTTGGTCATGAAAATACCGGCATCCTGTTGCATATTTTTATAAAAGAGTTCCGACAGGCCCGGTGTCCGCATATGCTGGTAGAAAATATAGGCTTTTGCGTCATCGTAGTCATCGCGTACATATTTCGCCTGTTTGAGGGCTACCATGCTCGTGACAGACCCGGCATAGGGGAAGTCGTTGTCACTGCCTTGGCCCGGGCTCTGGATAAAAACCACACTGCGAGCCTCTTTGCCGTCGGAGGGGCGTATAATCTTGCCTTTTTGGGCAATCTCTTCAAATTGCGCATTGGTGACCACATTCGCGGTCATGCCGTATCCCAAATGGTCAAATTCACCCTCTTCGGGGGCATAGGGCTGCCATCCGGCGGCCAGAATCACCGCTCCGAATTTCTCGCCTTGGGGATCCGGTTGCAGAATATCATTTTTGCCTTCATTGTATTCCAGATATTTTTCATGCAGCTGCTCGGCGGCAAGTTCTTTCCCGTCCTCATCCACCTGCATCTCTTCGAGCAGCGGATACGGTACATCAAACTCAATCTTCTCGCCCGGTTTTTTCAGCGTGACGGTAAAATCACCCGGCTGTCCGGCAATGCGGGCGACCACCGTTTCGGTTTTCACCGCGATGCTCCCGCTTGCTTCCACCGCCGCGATTTTATCGGCCGCCACGGATGAAATCAGGTTATCATAAGGCTCCGCAACAGGCAGTTGGCTGCGCCAAGTGGCCGCATGGCCACCTAAACTCGCTGTCTTTTCAATGATGGTCACATCGTAGCCGGCTTTGGCCGCATCCAGCGCCGCCGACATGCCGGTGATGCCGCCACCGATGACCATAATTCTATTGCTAAAGGTTTCGAGCGCATAGGGCTCGGGGGGATCGGCCTTTTCCACCCGGATCATGCCCATTTTCAGATAGTCTTCGGCCAGCATCTGAACCCGGTCAAAGTGTTCCTCATCCTCCCTTTGCTCTTCCGTCAACACCGGAAATTCACTGCGGGGATGAGACCAGACCACCTGTTCTCTTAAATTGACCCGGTCCACCAGGGTGCCCGGAAAGTTAAAGACATCGTAATTGACCCGCCGGGAGCATGCGGCAATGACAATCCGATTGGTTGATTTTTCATCGACATCCTTTTGAATAGCGGCACACCCTTCCTTGCTGCACAAAAAAGGATGCGTTTGCACGGGCAGCGCCTCTTCCTTGGCCACATCAGCCAATGCATCGATATCCAGCGCCTCCCCAATGCCGCATCCGGTACAAATATAGACACCGTATACCTTGTCCATCGAAAACCTCCTATTTATCCATCAGGGTCTGGATGGCTTTGAGGGCCATACCCGTCGCGTTTTGGTTTGACGAGACGACATCGGCCGGTTTATTGGCACAACCTGCGGCAAACATCCCGCCTTTGTCAAAATCATTTAAAATAAATCCGTCTTCGTTGGTCTTAAGATCGGCGGGCAACTGCATTTCGACGGCTGCCGGCTGCATACCGGTTGCCAATACCACCATATCCACCAACCGGTTCACCTTCTCGCCGCTAACGGCATCCTCCGCCGTCACGGTAATCCGCTGATCATCATCTTCGGCCACGGCCGCCACTTTGCCTTTAATAAAAAAGACATTTTCATCTTCTTTTAGCATGTCATAGAAACGTTCATAGCGATATCCCGGCGCTCGCAGATCAATGTAAAAGATGTAGATCCTGGTATCGGGATATTGTGCGCGAATGTAAGTGGCGTGTTTCAGCGAAGCCATGCAGCAGATATAGGAGCAGTAGGGCAGATGATTTTCATCCCGGCTGCCGGCACACTGCACAAACCCAACACTTTCCGGGGCTTTATCATCGGAGGGCCGCACGATTTTCCCGTCCGTCGGGCCCTTGGTGGACGCCATCCGTTCCAGCATCATATTGGTGACAATATTGGGATAGAGGCCGAATCCGAGATTGTCGATCCGGGCCGCGTCGTAGGGTTGCCAACCGGTGGCCCAAATGACCGCCCCGACCTTCAGGTTGATGGTTTTGGCTTCCATACCAAAATCCACTGCATCATACTTGCAGGCTGCTTTGATACGGTCGGCATCCTCGGTACCCAGCACCTGTGGGGAGATCACAAACCGTGACGGAAAGGCCATGTCATAAGGCAGATAAGCGGCCTTGGTTTTGGCCATGCCAAAGTCAAAGTCGTTGGCGATTTCGGTTTCGCAGGCTCCGGCACATTCGCCGCAAACCGTGCAATTCTCTTTGACATAGCGGGGCGCGATGGTGACCTTGGCATCGTAATCTCCCGGCTGGCCGGCAACGGACTCCACCTCCGCCATGGTCAACACTTTGATATTGGAGTTGTCCTTAATCCTGCGGAAATTGATCTCCAGTCCACACGTCGGTGGGCACAGTTTGGGGAAATACTGATGTAGCTGGGCGACGCGCCCCCCCAGATAAGGGTTTTTCTCGACGAGAAAGACCTCGTACCCCACTTCCGCAGCTTCAATGGCCGCGGTCAACCCGCTGATACCGCCACCGACAACCAAAACAGTCCCGCTTACCGGGGCCGCATTTTCTGTTGTCATGCTATCCCTCCATCCTAAAGAAGACGTTGAACAGACCTTTTAGGCCCGTCCCACCAAAATTTACATAAAACGATGTTCATTCACATGCCCGGTTGTAACACGGGCTTTTTCACCCAGGCATCTGAACATCGTGACGGGATCGTTGATGCCATGATGTGCAAAACCTCCAGGCGCCCGGAGAGCCAGGTACCTGGAGGTTTTAACTGCCCAACAACTACGTTAATCATCAATTAGCTCGGGATGATTTGGATATAATCTTTCTTGAAAATATCCCACTGTTTTGCTTTCGGATCAAATTTCGAGTTCACGAAGCAGAACCAGTTCTCATCATCCTGACCCGGATAATCCGCCTGGTAGTAGAAGCCCGGGTAACGGGTCTCTTTGCGGAACTGGATGTGACGCAGATGCGCTTCCACGGTCCAGATACGATGCTCGATTTCCCAAGCGCGCATCAGTTCATGCAGGTCGCTGGCGGCCATTTTCTCGCAATCTTCGCGCATGGTACCCAACAGATCCATCACGATCTCCAGCGACTTGCTGCTGGTTTGATAGAACGTTGCCGTTCCGGCGCCGTACTCATGGGTTGCTTTCATGAGACGATACATCATCCCTTCGGGTTTGATGTAATTGGGGTTGATATCGTCCGCCGTGGTGTAGTCGCAGTTATCCAGATAGGTGTAAACCGGCTTGTAAATCAGATCCACCAGTTCCTGGTTGCCTTGAGCCAGGGTCGGGGTGAAGTCTGCGAAGTCAACCGCATAGCGAACCATCTGTTTGGCGGCGATACGACCTTCCGCATGGGAACCGGAAGAGAACTTATGACCGGAACCACCCACGCCGTCACCAGCGGTGAAGAGACCCTCAACCGTGGTCATCTGTTTGTAGACCTTGCCGTTACGGGCTTTGATTTTGTAAGCATCCGGGACCCAGTCATAATCGGGACCGGAGGCCCACAGTCCGCAACACCCGGAGTGTGAACCGAGCAAGTAAGGTTCGGTCGGCATAACTTCGGAATTTTTCTTTTCCGGCTCACAGTCCTGAGCGCACCACAGGTTCGCCTGACCACAGGTCATATCCAGGAAGTCTTCCCATGCTTCGGACTCAAGATGCTTCAGCTCTTTCTTGTCCATGGTGGCGCCTAAGTCGGCCAGTGCTGTCACGGTATCCATGATGATCGGACCGCGACCCTCTTTCATTTCAAAGAGCATCAGGTGGTTCCGCAGACAGGTCGGCGTAATGGCAGCCGTTCCGTAAGGCGCATAGCTTTCCAACTCGGCTTTGGCGGCATCGCTGGCGGCGAAGTTTTCGCCCAGACCGTTCAGGGTTTTGGCTTTGAACAGCAGGAACCAGGCGCCGACCGGGCCGTAACCGTCTTTAAAACGAGCCGGGGTGAAGCGGTTTTCCATCATGGTCAGCTCGGCGCCGACTTTCATGGCCATGGTGTAGGTGGAGCCGGCATTCCAGACCGGATACCAGGCGCGGCCTTTACCTTCACCTACGGAACGGGGCTGATAAATATTCACGGCGCCGCCACAGGCAACCATCATGGTTTTGCACGTAATGATGTAAACTTTGTTTTCACGAACGGAGAAGCCCACAGCACCGGCAATCTGGTTTTCAACGTTGGCGTCTAAGAGCAGCTCAACGATAAAAACCCGTTCCAGGATGTTGTCATCGCCCAAAGCCAGCTTAGCGGCTTCGGCGACAATCCGTTTGTAGGACTCGCCGTTGATCATGATCTGCCATTTGCCCGTGCGAACCGGCATGGCGCCGCTTTTCAGGGTGCCCATTTTCTGGCCTTTTTTACCGTCGAGGTTTTTGCCGTCTTCGGTTTTTTTCCAGACCGGCAGACCCCACTCTTCAAACAGATGCACAGAGTCATCCACGTGGCAGCCCAGATCAAAAATCAGGTCTTCACGAACCAGGCCCATCAGGTCGTTACGGACCATCCGAACGTAATCATCAGGGGTATTGTCGCCGATGTAGGTGTTAATAGCGGAGAGACCCTGGGCCACAGCGCCGGAGCGCTCCATGGCGGCTTTGTCGCACAGCAGCACGGACTGGCCTTCCTTCATCCATTTTTTAACCTCAAATGCGGCCCCGCAAGCTGCCATACCGCCACCCACGATGAGAATGTCAACTTCACGTTCTTCAACTTCGGGGGTTCTAACGGCCTTTAATTCGCCCTTGGGTTTGTTCGGTAATGCCATATTTCATCCTCCTAAACGAAAAGAAATTATCTGTTATTAAGCGAATTACGGCTGCTTAAACGGTTTCCTGCGGCGTTACGATGGTGTAACCATCCGCCTCCTCGGTGCTGAGCAGGTAGCTCTCAAGGTCCTGACCTTTCAGATCAGGATACGCATTGGCTTGTCCTTCGGGAGTGGTTCGAATGGGGAACTTGAAACGTTTAACCAGGCCGTTGCGGAATTTACAGGTCCACATGACATCCTCGGTACCCAGCATAGGCATGATGCTGCTTCCCAGCGGCACAAAGTCGGCATAGCCGCGAACCTCGATGGCCTGGGTCGGGCAGATTTTGACGCAGGAAAAACATTCCCAGCATTGATCCGGCTCCTGGTTGTAAGCTTTCATTTCATTGGGCTCTAAAACCATCAGGTCATTGGGGCAAATGTACATACAGGCAGTTTTGTCCCCACCCTTACAACCGTCGCATTTTTCACTAATTACGAAACTTGGCATTAAAAAACCTCCTAAACTATAGCTTGGTGAAAATCACCGTTTACCGTTAATCATACGTTGATAAATAATGCGCTTTTGTTTGACACCTCCCTTCTTCGCACTATTTACAATTTGAGTGGATCCGTTAATCCAATATACACCATTGAGGCGGTTTAACCCCCATTTCATTGCACCATCCATATAAATTTCGGAATGAGCCTCACCATCATTCACCAAGGATAAATTGATAGCATCGACCCCTTGGATATGTCAACCATTTTCGGAGCGGGGGTTGCCAACATTTTGAAACTTTCCGTTACCCAAACGGCCTCGGCAACATCTGTGCTCCCATTCAAACAACCCTTCTTAAAGCGGCTCCGATCCGGCTAATAACGGATGGTGGTTGACAATCCGTAGAGGCTGTATCAATAAAGATGTGCCTTTGGCGTTGGCATGAACGTTTTTAAAAATTAGAAGAGCGACCTTGTTTGCCGGAAACCCATGAGGATTGATAAGAAACATGGTAAAATTGAATTTTGAAAAGATGGGAGGGCTGCTGCCCGCCATTGCCCAGGATGTCGAGACGGGCGAAGTCTTGATGCTGGGGTTTATGAATGAAGCGGCTTGGGAAAAGACCCGCGCCACAGGTTTGGCGACTTACTACAGCCGGACCCGGAATACCCTCTGGACCAAAGGTGAAACCAGCGGACATCAACAGGTGGTCGAAGAGATTCGCATCGATTGCGACAACGATACGGTCCTATTGAAGATTGTGCAAAAAGGCGGCGCCGCCTGTCATACCGGTCACCGTTCCTGTTTTCATCAAAAATTGATTGGCGATAAAGTACAGGTTCAGGATCAGCCGGTGTTTGATCCAAGAAAGGTATATCAAAAATGAGCATATTAAAACTGGGGATTCCCAAAGGCAGTTTGCAAAATGCCACCATCGCCCTGTTTAAACGGTCGGGGTGGACGATCAATGTTAACGGGCGCAGCTATTTCCCGGAAATTGACGACAGTGGTATCGAGTGCGCCATTTGCCGGGCCCAGGAGATGTCACGCCATGTGGAAGACGGCACCCTGGATGCGGGGTTGACCGGTAAGGACTGGATTGCCGAAAATGAGTCGGATATCCATGTGGTGGCCGATTTGATCTATTCCAAGGTGAGCAGCCGCCCGGCCCGCTGGGTGGTTGCAGTGCCGTACGATTCGGCGGTGGAAACGGTTGAGGATCTGGCCGGTAAAAAGATCGCCACCGAACTGGTGGGACATACCCGACGTTATTTTGAGAAAATGGGCATTGATGTTGAGGTGGAATTCTCCTGGGGGGCCACCGAGGCCAAGGTGGTTTCCGGTTTGGCCGACGCCATTGTGGAAGTAACGGAAACGGGCAGCACCATCCGTGCCCACGGGCTGCGGATTATTCACGAAATGATGCAAACCAACACCCAAATCATTGCCAATCATGCCGCCTGGGAGAACCCGCAAAAACGGGAAAAAATTGAACAGATTGCGCTGTTACTGCAAGGGGCGCTGCGGGGTGAAAAGCTGGTGGGGTTGAAAATGAACGTACCCAAAGAGAGGGTTGAGGCGGTGATGGCGCTTTTACCCAGTTTGAACGCGCCGACCGTATCACCGCTGTACCAGTCGGACTGGTTTGCCGTGGAAGCGATGATGAAAACCGGTGTGATGCGGGATCTGATTCCCAAACTGATCAAAGCCGGTGCCGAAGGAATTATTGAGTATCCTTTGAATAAGGCGATTTAGTGCATTTCAAGGGCCGAAGCCGGGTCCCGGCGGCAACATTAAGGAAAGAGACGGACAAATATGAGCACCCGCCGTTGCGAAAAGATCACGCCGTTTATCGTGATGGATGTGCTGGAAAAAGCCAATGAAATGGAGCAACAGGGTTTCCATGTCATTCATCTCGAGGTGGGTGAGCCCGATTTTGACACGCCCCTTAGCGTCAAAGATGCGCTTTGCCGGGCATTGAATAACGGCCATACCCACTATACCCATAGCTTGGGGATTTTATCGCTACGTGAGACGATCTGTGCCCATTACGAAAAAACCTACCGGGTATCCGTGGATCCACAGCAAATTGTGGTGACGGCGGGGACCTCCCCGGCCATGCTGTTGGCTTTTGCCGCGCTGTTAGAGTCGGGTGATGAAGTGATCTTGTCGGATCCGAGCTACGCCTGCTATCCGAATGTGATCCATTTTTTAAATGGTCGGCCGGTAAGAGTGCCGGTAGCCGAAGCGGACGGATTTCAATACCGGCCCAACGAGATCGCCGCAAAAGTGACGCCCCGCACCAAGGCCATTGTTATCAACAGCCCGGCTAACCCCACCGGCAACCTGTTATCGGCGGAAAGAATGCAGGCCATTTCTGATCTGGGACCTTTGGTGGTTTCCGATGAGATTTACCACGGCCTTGTTTATGAAGGCAGGGAACATTCCATCCTCGAATTTACCGATAACGCCATGGTGCTGAACGGTTTTTCCAAACTATACGCTATGACCGGCTTGCGCTTAGGTTACGTGATCGCCCCCGAGCATTACATGCGCGCCATGCAAAAGGTCCATCAAAATCTTTTTATTTCGGCCAATGCGGCGGTTCAACAGGCGGGGATTGCCGCATTAACGGAAACCGAGGCGGATGTGGCCCGAATGCGTGCCGTTTACAATAAACGGCGGCGCTATATGATTGACCGTTTAAAAACACTGGGCCTGGGCATCACTGTTGAGCCTACGGGTGCTTTTTATGTGTTCGCCAATGTCGGTCATCTTTCTGCCAATTCCTATCAGTTGGCGTTTGACATTTTGGAAAAGGCCCATATCGGTGTGGCTCCAGGGGTCGATTTTGGCTCTTGCGGTGAAGGCTACCTGCGATTTTCCTACGCCAACGCATTGGATAATATTAAAGAGGGGTTGGACCGGCTGGAAAAATATCTGGCCACTCACGCGGCCTAAATTTGATGCATGTCAAAACCGCCACATTTGTAAAAAGCGCCGCCAGACCGGCGGAATATCCTTTGTCCGACCTGCCGGAAATTGCTTTTGCCGGACGCTCCAATGTAGGCAAATCGTCACTGATCAACTGTTTGATCAACCGGAAAAAGCTTGTAAAGACCAGTAACACGCCGGGACGGACACAGCTCATCAATTTTTTTAAGATCAACGATGCGCTGATGCTGGTGGACTTACCCGGCTATGGCTATGCCAAGGTGCCGACCACGGTGCGGGCCCAGTGGCGGGGCATGATGGAAGCATATCTGTTGGGACGGCGGACGTTAAAAGGGGTGGTCCTGATCCTGGATGCCCGCCGTGACGGACCCGACCCCCGGGAAATTGATTTTTTAAAGTGGCTGCACAAACATCATTTGCCGGTGTTACCCGTTTTGACCAAAAGCGATAAGCTCAAAAAAAACGCCCTTGCCCGTCAACACCCAAAAAACGCCCGGGCCCTGGGGCTGGAACCACTCATGTTGATCCTCTTCTCAGCCAAAAACGGACAGGGCCGAAAAGAGGTGTGGGAAGCCATTGAAGCGCTGGTGGAGGAGACCTAAATGACGGTAATCCAAAAGGGTGACGATCATAAATGCGGATTTGTGGCAATTATCGGAGCACCCAATGCCGGAAAATCGACTTTGCTCAACCGGATGGTAGGCCAAAAAATCGCCATCACTTCCCCAAAACCCCAAACCACCCGCAACCGAATTTTAGGGATCTTAACACGGCCCAGGAGCCAGCTTGTTTTTATCGACACACCCGGAATGCATACCACCGAAAAAAAATTCAACGCCCGGATCGTGGAGGTGGCAATCAGCGCGTTGGACGACGTGGATCAAACCCTGTGGGTCGTAGACGCAGCCGCGCCGGATAGCAATACGGACCAATTCATTGCCCGCCACCTCGGGCAAAAACAGTATCCGTTGGTCCTGGCACTTAATAAAATCGACCGGGTGGAAAAACCGAAGCTGCTTTCCTTGATTGCGACGTGGCAAAAGCGGTTTTCCTTTAAAGCCATTGTGCCCATATCGGCCAAAACCGGAGAACAGGTGGACGAGCTTGTTTCCGTTCTGGAATCGCAGCTACCCAACGGGCCGGCCTTATATCCCGAAGATCATCTGACCGATATGCCGGAACGGTTTATTGCCGCCGAGATGATCCGTGAAAAGGTGTTCCGCTACACCGGTCAGGAGATTCCCTATTCCGTAGCTGTGACCATAGAGACCTTTACAGATCGTCCTCAAAAAAAAGTGGTCCATATCGACGCCACCATTCATGTGGAACGATCCTCCCAAAAGATGATTGTTATCGGCAAAAAGGGGGCTAAATTAAAAGAGATCGGCCAAAAGGCGCGCCTGGAGATTGAAAAAATGTTGGGTGTGAAAGTCTTTTTAAATCTCTTTGTGCGTGTTGAAAAAAAATGGAGCAGGGACGCCAAAGCACTGCGCAAGTTGGGGTATTGATGGCGTCATAAGAAGGCTCATCGCTTTGGGCGTCTCCAACTTTTCAGCCGGGCAGCTCAAGGAGGCGTTGGCATACGCCCCCATTGATTCCATTCAACCACCCTATTCTCTTTTTTGGCGCCAGTTTGAAAACGACGCCGCCAAAGTAAGCCAAAAAGAGACGATGACCACCCTGGCTTATTCTCCTCTGGCCCAAGGGGTCTTGACAGGCAAGTTCGGCCCGGATCATCAGTTTGATAAAAAGGATCACCGTGCCAAGCTGCGGCTTTTGGACCCGGAGATATGGCCCACAGTTCAAACCGCCTTGGGCGAATTGAAACCCATTGCCGACAAATACGGCGCCGCCCTGGGGCAATTGGCCCTGGCCTGGGTGCTCTCCCATCCCGACAGTTGCGCCATTGCCGGCGCCCGCAATGCCGAACAGGTGCGCGAGAATGCGGCGGCGGCTGAAATTAAGATAGAAGCTGAAGACCTGGAGGAGATGGATCAGATTGGTAAAACAGTGACCGATCGTCTGGATGATGATCCGGTGATGTGGGCTTTTTAATCCCGGAGGAAGTTCGCAACGCAGATACCATGAAGGATCAATTTTATAAAAAATTGAGTTGCAACCTTGAAACATACCAATCAAGTATTATATTTGAATAAAGGCTATTCAGGATCACTCCTTCTTACTTGGTAATTATTGGACTCAATTGTATATTTCTTTTTGTTGTTTTTGATATGTGAGTTCGCCTATATCTCAACCAATGGTATCATCCTCCAAAGCCTTATATTCTGTAAACTGAGCATAATATTCACAGATGGATTAGTTTTCCAGATAGATAGGCTAAAATCAGGATGTTCTAATATTAACCTTAGTTTTGAGGGACCGTTCCTTACATGAACCCAGCCTTTGGGTGTCCGTCACTTCGGCCTGTTGGTTGTTTCCACTCAAACCGACTGCGGCTCATCCTGCTGATCAAAGGCCGATACGATTCTGCATATGAATATTTGAGAGAATATTGAAGGGAGGATTTAGATGATCAATAAGCAGGTAGGAATATTGGGGATTGTTCTCCTATTCGTTTTCACAGTTATTGCATTTATTTTTTATCCTCACGAAAATATTTGCTCAGATGAAATTCGGGGATATAAAAAGAAGGCATCTTTGTCTCTTGACACGGTACGTACCAAGTTGAGTTCTGTCAAGGCGTCCCTTAGGACTGAAGATAATTTGAAAGTTCCCCAGCTTAAAGGATTGAGCATTGAAAGCTTTTCTGCTCTGAGAGCGTGCGATACACATTGCAAACTATTACATCGATGTTTGCGATTTGTCTTTTTAACCCCTCCATCTGAAGCTTGCCCAACTGAATATTCTGATTACAAAAAAGCAACGAAATCTGCGATGGTTCTAATAAATAAGCTAAAAGGATTAGAGCTTGCTGCAAATCAAACATCTAACACTGCAAACGATCTAGTTAGTGCCAGGGGAAAAATCGAAGAGGTTGAAAAGTCTGCGGGCGCAACGGGTGCGCACCTTGCCATTTTGAAAAAACGAGCCGAAGACATCAAAGGTAAACTTGCAACAGCACTATCAGCAATCAGTCACGAGATTGATATCATGTTACAGGACAAAAAAGGTGTTGCGGAATGATAAAAAGGTTCTCATCACACTCTATTTGTTATGCTGTGTTGCTACTCTTACCCTTTTATTCAAGCAATGCATTTTCTGAGTCAGGAATCTTCGGGTCCGGTGCATGCGAAAAAGAAATTACCGAACCATATGTGAATGCGATTGTTGAAGAGGTGTTCAATCATAAGTTAGAAAGGTTAGAAAATGAGGGCAAGTTGCCAGATACATTTTGGTCAAAGAATAAAGGGTTAGCATTCGCAGTATGTGATAATGGTGGAAGCTACGATACTCGCGTTTTTTATGGGAAAGGTGTTGTATTCGATTATCAAATGATTGGTTTTCTTTTTGCTCAGTCACGTGCATTGATTGTTGGTCGTTACATTTCTCGTTCTAGACAATTCGATGTGCATAAAGAATTGGTGCTTCAGTTCGTTAAGCAGGGCTCTAAGCTTGAGGCAGGTCCATTAGCTATCATTGAGGAAAAGGCAATGGAGCTTGAGATTGGAAAAAAAGACGAATATGATAAAATGCTCACTAATTCAGACTTTAAGCGAAGAGAAAAAACGCTTTTTCTACAAGCATTATACTTTCTATCAATGCACGAGAGATGTCATGTTGCATTAAACCATATTCCGCGTAAAGATAAATCAGTTACAAAACAACAGCTCGAAGAACTTGAGGCTGATAAATGCGCTATAGACATAATTAATGCCGACGAAGCTCAGTATAAGCAATCTCCCGTTTCATTTTTTGGAGTACTAATGACGGTAGCGACTCAGGCTATAGTTTCAAATATACCAGCTTTAGCCACCAATGGGAGCCACCCTTCAACTAGAATGCGTTTAACGCAAGCCAGAGACATCGTACTGAAATATATTTCTAACTCAAAAGCTCCAGATGCGAAAAACTACGAAGCAACAATAAAGGGTATTGCTGCATATTTTGACAGGCTTTTAGCAGATCTGAAAATTAATCTTTAAGATAAATTTCAACCGGAATGTGTCAATGAAAATGAGACGTCCGTCAATAAATTAGACTCTAATTGATCGCTTTTGGGCTTGTTGATCCATGCGGCCTTGGGCGGCGCATGGGGTTTTGGCGCCTTGCCTTTAAACCAGCGAGGATTTTTTTCATATACCTTCAGAAGAACCTTGCATCGATCATCATATATTTTCTGCGCAAGGCCGTAATGGACCTAATCGGGTGTCATCAGGCCGACACCTGAATGACGATGTTCTTTGTTATACCGGGTGAAAAATTGTCGGCAAAAAGAGCGGGCATTCTGGATAGCGCCGAACCTGCCCGGAAACCGGGGACAGTATTTGAGAGTCTTACACCGGGCCTCCGAGAAGGTCGGTTGTGTGATTGGGTCACCCCCAGATCGGAGAGCAAAAGTGCCACCGGTTTGGATGTCATGCTCGGGCCACGGTCTGAATGGATGGTTAACTGATCGGGGTTGATCTGTTGTTTGTCATACGTATCTTCAATCAGCCGTTTGGCAGAGCGGTTCTAAATAGGGCTTCCTGAAAAACGCAAAAAACGGTCAAATCATGCAAATAAGCAGCGGTCGGGTCGGGTGGAGTGCATCCACATTATCTTGAAAAGGGCGCATCAAAGTCGCCGACCGCCCAAAGAGATCTT
>Ga0209681_1000129_pt1 | contig 19174 bp, 15 predicted proteins | sample WorMetLIZISLAND2_3_FD_187416 | JGI IMG/M metagenome (GOLD analysis project Ga0209681, IMG submission 187416) | Marine gutless worms symbiont microbial communities from Max Planck institute for Marine Microbiology, Germany - Olavius clavatus LIZARD... ... | reverse complement strand
TCCCCCCGTCACCAGCCCCCGGCGGCGGGTTGTCCGGTGAAGACCCTCCCGGAGGAGAAGTACCCGGAGGAGATTCGCCCGGAGGAGAAGTACCCGGAGGAGGTTCACCCGGAGGAGAAGTACCCGGAGGAGGTTCACCCGGAGGAGAAGCGCCCGGCGTGTCCGGCCCCTTCCCCGGCGGCAGGTCAAATGAAACCTCTTCCCGAGCCCGGCCAAACCGCACAAACAGGGGCGCTTCATCCACCGGCGTATCCGCCGCCGAAGCCGGGCCGTGCAACTCCGGTTCCCGGGACCCCACAACCGCTGCCAGGTCATCACCTCTCCGGTACGCCTCGTAACGCGCCGTCAGAACCCCCCAGTGCGCTTCCAGAAAACCGTCCACCGCCTCCTGATCGTCCCAGTCCGGCGTCTCAAGCCCCCGGAACAGCAGCGCCGTCGTCTCCCCGGAAAGCGACCCAAAGGGCGTCCCGTTGAGGATTCCAGGCGCGGCATCCCCATCAACCCCGCCGCCCATGTCCCCCGGACGGATATACCCTTCAAACGGATCCACGTAGCCGGCATGGGCGTCCGCTCCCTTGGAAACCAGCCCCCCGCCCGCAAGGGCAACCGCCAGCAGCCCCGACGACAGACCGTGAAAGTTGCCCCCCAGGTCCAGCGCACGCGTGATCTCCTGGACCTCGCGCGCCGGACGCGGCGGCGGCTTGGTCGGCAGCGCCGACACATCTTCGGCCCGCGCCGTCACGTGGCCCCGGCTGCCGCCCACGTTGCCGCCGCCTACGACGATTCCCGTACCGCGAATCGTCCGGTCGGCCACCGGCACACCACCGGCGCCGTAACTGCCGTCCCTGTTGACAACGATGCCATCCTTGCCTAACAGTTCCCTCAACCTCTCAACATTCGTCGCCCCGGTGGCAGGATCCGTCGCCGCCTTTTCCGCCGTCCTGATCTTTTGATGCATGTCACGGGCCGCCAGCACATCCCGGAACCCGCGAATCGCGTTTTCCGGCTGTACCGTCAACATCAACGGAATACCGGAATCCACCGACTCATACTCGTAGGAGGTCTTCAACCCCGTATCTTCATAATAACGCGTCACCAACCGCGGAATCCCCTTGATATCAATATCAACCCCTGCGTCGTGCAGCGCCTGGGCCACCTCGCTCATCGCCTTGCCGATGTTGTCCGCCGTCTCAACCACCGCTTCATCACCGCTCACTTCGTGAGAGACAACGCCGTCCGCACCGATAGAGAGCGTCGCCGTGGCTGAAGGCGGCGGGTCGTTACCAAAAATACCCAGCGCCGCCGCAATCTGAAGCACCGCCGCCGCCGCCATACCCCAGGGCCCCATGCACATCAACGCCGCCGTTGCCGCACCAATGGCCGCGCCCTGAACGTCCCCTTCGATCAGGCTGACCACCGCACCCGCCGCGGCCACCACCGCACCCACCATGGGGATGGTGCTCAACGTAGTCGTTGTCATGCTGTTGCACACCGTCACCGCCGCGTTATACGTCATGGCAGCACTGCCCAGGGTGCTGATGGAAGCACGCGCTATGGCGATCTCGTCTCCGGAATCAATCGCGTCGTCTAAGCTGTCGATGTTCATCGCAAGGCCCACCGCCGATGCGACCGCCCCTATGGATGCAACACCGGACTGGCCCAACAAACCGTTGGCGTCCGCCCCGTCAAACGCGTCGGTCATCGCGTTGATATCTTTCACCAAGTTCACCGACGATTGCGCGATCTGCCAGTCGTCGCCCCCTTCAATGGCGTTGAACAGCCCCAGGGCCGATGCCGCCGCCTGAACACCCGCGCCCGTACCGGCGGACATGATGCCGCCGCCGTGGTTATCGGCGTACTCTTCGCCGGTGGCCAGAAGGTCCAGCCCCGCCTCGGCAATCTCCATATCCGTGCCGTCATCAATGGCGGCGGTCAGGCCCATGATGCTGTTGACCATGCTCTCGTTTTCGCTGTAGGTCGCGTCAACTTCACTCCAGGCGATCCCACGACCGTCATCGGGATTGCCGTAGTCCGAATCGTAGGCGTCGTTCTCTTCTCCTCCCCAGGGGGTTTCTGACTCGTAACCCACGCTCTCGGGATTGTCCGCGTTCTGCGCCTCTTCAGCGCTGGGGAGCGGAGATGTGTGTTCCGCGTCGTTGTCCGTTGCCCCCCACGGGTTCATGGATTCTTCACCCACGTCCTCCGGGTTGTCCGCCTGCTGTACCTCTTCGGCGCCGGGGAGCGGAGATGTGTTTTCGGCGTCATTGTCCGTTGCCGGAGTCTCTTCCCTCTCTTCATTTTGCAGTCTCTGCAAAATACGGTAGGCTTCCGTTGGGTCATCCGAGCCGGAGGCAAGCAAATCGGAATCGTTCAGAGGCGCTTGATTTTGGGACCAGAGGTCAATATCCATAACAGGATCAAACTCCGGTATGCCGCGTTCCTCATAATCTTGCCAAAACTCTTCAAATGGGCGGTCATCACCCAACACGCCATCATCACCCGGCGTCCACGAATCATTGTCATCCAGCATCGATTCCAGGCCGGCGCTTTGAAGTACATTGGATACAACGGTATTGCTGTTGTCGTCGGTCGGGTCGTAATTGGTTTCCATGGCCGAAATCTCATCGGCCCGCTGCTGCATGACAGCAAATTTGTCCGCCGCGTCATTGCCTTCGTAGGTGCTGACAAGGGTGTGAGGATTTTCGGCGTGGTCGGTATATTCTTCAGGGTCAAACCAATCCTTGCTTTTTTCAGTGTATTCCCCATTCTCAATCTTGATTTTACCAAAACCGGGTTCAATTACGTGCGTATCCCGTCCATAATCAGGAAGATCATAATCCGAACCGTCATGGCGCTCAATGCCATAAAATTCCGGGCCGCCTCGAATGATTTGTCGGTCACCTGTTTCATCAGTATAAATGATGTATAAATGTTGAGGCTGACCCGGAAGATGCTCAGAAAAGGCTGTTTTTCTCCATAGTTCAATCTTTGGTGTCGGCATCTTATTCTCCTCCTTGACAAAAACTCAAAACCATATCGGCAAAAACGATCTTATCCTGACAAGTTATAGTCCCGAATACCCCATGTTAAAATGATATTCGACAATTCTATACTGTTTATTTATTTCTGACTTTAGATCGATTTCCCAACTATCAGCATCTCTTTCAAAGGGCCCATTCCCTTGATCACATTCGATATTTACAATCCACATACCCTCTACTAAAAAATATAATTTGATCAAAGTACATCGAACACCGCCTTCGCTACTCCTATAGCAACTAGCCCCGGCTTTGTTTAACGTTTTTAACAACGGAACCAGTGGTGACCCAATTGGATGAAGCCACTTTAAGTCTTCAATCCCCTGTTGTGAAGTTTTATAAAGTCTTTGTGCCGCCGGATCACTGTAATCCCAATAATCCTCAAACCGGAAATCAAGCCACGGCCATCGGTGGCTCCAATGAACGTAGTAAAGCCCACAGCCCAACAAAATGACCCAAAAGATAATTCGGCCTGTTTTCTTCTTTTTTCTCATCGTAACAACAGCTTTACCGTCAACTTGTAAAAGAGATTTCTTTCCCTTGATTTCGTCTCTCAATCGCTGCGAAGATGCCGCTTCGCTTTCATAACATGCTGGACATATCATATTTCTATTTCAACGCAATATGTTTCCATAGCCATATCATATGCTAATGCGGCGCCCGTCATTGCCGCGCCGCCGAACAGATCCATACCCTTGCCGTCAAGACCGATGTCAATCTTGTCGGCGATCAGATCATGGCCCATGTTCTCCAGAAAGTCGTCCACCCCTTTCAGAAGGTTCACGGAGCTGCTGGTGATCGCCCAGTCGTCACCCCCTTCGATGGCGCCAAGAAGACCCGCCCCGGCAGCGAGGGCGTTCATACCGGCCGTCACGTTGCCGGATAACAGCGCCCGGCCGTCACCCGTCAGATTACTGCTCAGGGTGTTCAGGCTGCCGGTCAGATCCAGGGCGTTCTCGATGATCGACAGGTCATCGCCCTCCTCAATGGCGTCAACCAGCGCCTTGCCCTCCCGGATCGCTCTTGTACCGGCGTTCAGTTGTTGTTCTAAGTACCTCTGTTCCAGGTCCGCGTCGCTCTCCGGCGTCACGTTGGCCGGGTCCCCGGCGTTTTCCGCGTCGTTGTCCGTTGCGCCCCACGGGTTCATCGACTCTTCGCCCACGTCATCCGGGTTGTCGGCCTGCTGCACCTCTTCGGCAGTGGGGAGCGGGGATGTATGTTCGGCGTCGTTGTCCGTTGCGCCCCACGGGTTCATGGACTCTTCGCCTACATCCTCCGGGTTGTCCGCCTGCTGCACCTCTTCGGCGCCGGGGAGGGGTGGTGCGGAGGTAGCATCGTTGTCGGTGGAAGGCGCTGCTGCCTGAGACTCCCTTTCCATTTTGATGCGATCTAATTCTTTTGCAACTCCTTCCGAAACCGGTGCAACAGGAACCACCGATATCCCTCCTGGAGCATTGGGATCGCCAACAGACCGACTTTGATACCACTGCCCACCAACTTTCACATACATCTCAGGCGAGATATTTGTAGTGTCATCACCCGGAGAAGGCACATTCTTTGACGGGTCGTTGAGGTCATTTATATTATAACGCTCTTCCGGAGTGACAACTGCATCGAGAATATTATCTACAGCAGGCCCGATAACGTAATCCTGGAAGGGCGAATCCGAAGGCTGTAGCTGTTCGGGAACCAACTCATTCTTAAAATAGTTTTCCTCATTCGGAAGTAACGGGTCGTAGCCATTTGCCTTTAAATCGGTATTTAATTCGTTGATAACGGGTCTCAGATTTTCTTCCTGAAAAGCAGATTCTGTCATTATATCTGCCACCGATGAGCCTGGATAGTCACCGCCTGTTCGGTATTTTGCAATTGCATTAAGAAGATTTGTGAAGCCCCGCGCATCATCATTCGGGATAAATGCCTTCTCGGCGTATTCTCGTATAATCTGCTCTCGTGTTTTACTCATGCCGACTCTCCTCGATGTTCAATTTATGTGCCAAATGATTAAAGCCAAGGCTGAACAAAGCCAAGTAAGTATGATAAACTTGTTTTTGATGCGGTAACAGATCTTATCCGATTTTCTTCACTGCCATAATTCAAGGAATTAATTTGCTTTGTCCATCCTTTACATATTCCAGAGTTTGACCTATTGTAATCAACGTAACACTTAAAGAGTGCTCTGGCTAAAAATGCTGCCACATTATGTTCAGCCAGAGAATCTATTAACTTTAGGTAACTAGATTTATTATACTCTGAATAATCCATAGTATAAATAACTAAAAGCCTATCTATTGCTATATACTTTCCCTTTTCTGCTTCTGAAAAAAGGGTATCCATCACCTCCGACTCCCGATAGACCCGATACTCTTCATCGAACAGCTTTTTCCCCAATTTTGCCAACCTGGCATTATATTCACGCAATTTCTGGTTCTTTTCATGATCATAATATTCATGTTTGGACGGTAAAAACTTCGATCCAATGCAAGAAAAGTAGGCAATATAGTTACCCGCAAATTGCGCCCTGTCTTTTGCAAGGACATCTTCCGCCATTTCAAGCAATTCATCAGCGCTATGATCAGGGCAGCTTTCAAACTCAAACTTGAGTTCAACTGATGAAGCACTCTTCTTGCTATTACCGCCCTCATCCTTGTTACACGCAACGACGAAAAAAAAGAGTAGCAGGAATATTACACAAAACCATAAATGGCTGAATTGTGATATTTTATGATGCATTTTCAACTCATTGATTCCAATTCACTGAAAAGTGATTTGTTAGTCGTAGCAACCTTGGCAATCAACCAATCTTCACCGTAGTCGGTCTCGTAGTCAAAGGTTTCATCAGCAGTTAAAACTGTCCGTGCATGGACAATCTGGTCGTTCAACGTATCCCGCTGATGCTGAAGGTCGACATACTCCTGACGTAATCGATCCAGTTCTCCCTGCTCAGTCACATTGGCGTCCGTATCAGCACCTTGAGTAAGCCGCGCCATCTCAAGCTCAACCTCTTCTATACGTGACTCGGTTACAGTCAAATCGTTCTCAAGACTTGTAACATGGTTTTGGAGGTATTCGTCGCGGGTGCCGAGAACAGTGCTTGTAAGCTCTCTTGCCGCTAATCCAGCTATAGCAGAACCACCGGCAGCCCCTATAGGTCCGAGAGTACCACCACCCACAGCACCAAGTGTTTTCCCAATAAATTCAGCCGTCTCTAAAGTGGCTCGATATGAATCACCGGAGGAGGCCGCAATGGTCAACTCAACCGCGTCAACCGTCATTCCGGCGGCTCCCAGCTTAAGTTTGGAAGCAATCTTCACGCCTGACGGTAAATCTGCATTTTTAATCAGATCTGCAAAATATTTTGCACCCGCATCATTCATGAAATCTGTAAATTGTAAAATATAACTGTTCTCTGAATATCTTTCACTCATGAAAGCCTCCAGCTAAAGCTGTTATATGTAAATAAAACTCTTTAATATTCATTAAAAAAAAGAAAAAATAAAAAATAACAATCTGAATGATAATACCGTGAGAAAATACTGTTATTGCATACTCCGTGATATTCCATCGGCTATTCGGGCTCACTACTATTAGAAGCATAAAACTGATTAAAAATAAAAACAAACCGCTTCTCGTCAATATCAACTTCTTAAACGATTCGCCACGATACATCAGAAACGGTTTTTTTATTATCAAAGCAATGGAGAAACCGGAGACAAAGCTCCAAATATACATGCACGCGAAAATGAAAGGCCATCGGGTCTCCCGTAACCCCTTCTGCCGCAACAATTCATGTTTTTTAATAGCGGGAATCACCTTACCCACCTTATCCACAAACTCCTTGGCCCAACCACCAGCCCTGAAATCTTCTTTCGGGACAGAAAATGAGATTGCACTTACCACAATCACCATGACAAGATAATTAATAACACCAGCTAACCAAACCGGCCTCAGTTTCTTGCTGTCCGAAGTCGCAAAGCTGGGCAAATCTTCTTCCGCAATGGGCGCTTTGGTTTTGTCTATACCGGGCTTTTGTTTCAACTCACATCCCCGCGCTACCCAGGGTGCTGATGGAAGCACGCGCTATGGCGATCTCGTCGTCGGAATCAATCGCGTCGCCGAACACATCAAGACCCTCACCGTCAATACCGATGTCAATCTTGTCGGGGATCAGACCATGCCCCATATTCTCCAGAAAGTCCACCCCTTTCAGAAGGTTCACGGAGCTGCTGGTGATCGCCCAGTCGTCGCCCCCTTCAATGGCGTTGAACAGCCCCAGGGCCGATGCCGCCGCCTGAACACCCGCGCCCGTACCGGCGGACATGATACCGCCGCCGTGGTTATCGGCGTACTCTTCGCCGGTGGCCAGAAGGTCCAGCCCCGCCTCGGTAATCTCCATCTCCGTGCCGTCATCAATGGCGTCGGTCAGGCCCATGATGCTGTTGACCATGCTCTCGTTTTCGCTGTAGGTCGCGTCAACTTCACTCCAGGCGATCCCACGACCGTCATCGGGATTGCCGTAGTCCGAATCGTAGGCGTCGTTCTCTTCGCCTCCCCAGGGAGTTTCTGACTCGTAACCCACGCTCTCGGGATTGTCCGCGTTCTGCGCCTCTTCGGCAGTGGGAAGCGGGGATGTGTGTTCCGCGTCGTTGTCCGTTGCCCCCCACGGGTTCATGGACTCTTCGCCTACATCCTCCGGGTTGTCCGCCTGCTGCACCTCTTCGGCAGTGGGGAGCGGGGATGTATGTTCGGCGTCGTTGTCCGTTGCGCCCCACGGGTTCATGGACTCTTCGCCCACATCCTCCGGGTTGTCCGCCTGCTGTACCTCTTCGGCAGTGGGAAGCGGGGATGTATGTTCCGCGTCGTTGTCCGTTGCCCCCCACGGGTTCATCGACTCTTCACCCACGTCCTCCGAGTTGTCGGCCTGCTGTACCTCTTCGGCTGAAGGAATATACGGCGCCCTGTCGAAACCCCTTCATCCACAGCCGCTATGTAGGTCGGCATCCCCATGCCGACAGGCGGGGGTTGCAACCTGCGAGCGTTGACGCTTTGTTTGGCGGCAAAGGACTGCCGCCCTACCAGCCTTGTCCGGTGGCAAAGGGTTACCGCCCTACTTTATGTAGGTCGGCATCCCCATGCCGACAGGCGGGGGTTTGGAACCTGCAAGTGTTGACGCTTTGTTTGGCGGCAAAGGACTGCCGCCCTACCAGCCTTGTCCGGTGGCAAAGGGTTGCCGCCCTACTTTTACCAGGTGAACGAAGGCTCGAATTACCATAAGGCCTTCTTTATTTTTCCACATAAAACGATGAAACGCCTAGTTCTTCTCCCCTTGACCTCCGGGCAGCCCGGCCCAATATTCCTTGTCATACAATTCATTTGAGAGACAGGGAAATTCTATGGCGTCCAGCCACGGCCAAAATCACCCGGACCCCGGGTGGAATTTCGATAACAGCTATGTACAGTTGCCAGAGGCATTCCATGTCCGGCTGAATCCGGAACCGGTGCGCGCACCGAAACTCGTGATTTTCAACGAAGCATTGGCGCAATTCCTGGGGTTGAACCCCGATGCCCTGAAGGGTGACGCAGGCGCCGCCGTTTTCTCGGGCAACACGATCCCCGAGGGGGCGGAACCACTTGCCCAGGCGTATGCGGGGCACCAATTCGGTGCTTTCACCATGCTGGGCGATGGACGGGCCATATTGCTGGGTGAGCAAGTGACACCGCGAGGCAAGCGCTTTGACATACAGTATAAAGGATCCGGCAAGACACCGTTTTCCCGGAATGGAGACGGGCGGGCGGCGCTGGGGCCGATGCTTCGGGAGCATATTATCAGCGAAGCCCTTTACGCTTTGGGTATACCGACAACCCGCAGCCTTGCGGTGGTAACCACGGGTGAACCGGTGTTCCGTGAAACGGCCTTGCAAGGAGCGATTCTCACCCGTACGGCGGCCAGCCATATTCGTGTGGGCACCTTTGAATACGCAGCGGCGCGGGGCCAACCCGACGAGATTCGAGTGCTGGCCGACTACACTATCCGCCGCCACTTTCCGGATCTGACCGCGGAAAAGAACCCGTATCTTGGTTTGCTTGGAGCCGTCATGAACCAACAGGCGTCCTTGGTGGCCCGCTGGCAGCAGGTCGGCTTCATTCACGGCGTCATGAATACGGACAACATGGCCCTGTGCGGTGAAACCATTGACTACGGCCCCTGCGCGTTCATGGACGCCTACGATCCGGACACCGTTTTTAGTTCCATTGATCACCACGGCCGTTATGCCTACGGTCGGCAGCCACAGATTGCCCAGTGGAATCTTGCCCGGCTTGCCGAGACGATGCTGCCGCTGATTCATGAAGATCCACAAGAGGCCGTATCGATGGCAAACGAGGCAATCGCCAATTTTCCCGACACCTTCCGCCACTTCCGGCTGGCGGGTATGGGTTCCAAACTGGGGCTGGTGAACGAGGAAGCGGGTGACGGCGCCCTGATCGAAGACCTGCTTGACTGCATGCACCGCCACGGGGCGGATTTTACCAACACCTTCCGCAGCCTGGCATCCGGCCCGATGCCGGCGGCTCCCCTATTTCAGGCCCCGGATTTTAAACAGTGGCATGCGCGTTGGCAGGCCAGGCTGGAGCGACAACCCGATTCACGGGAGACCTCCCGTCGGGTCATGAGCGCCCACAACCCGGCGATCATCCCCCGCAACCACAAGGTGGAAGAGGCCCTGGCGGCGGCCGTGGAGCAAGCCGATTTTACGGTCATGAAAAAACTGCTGGCTGTTTTGTCACAACCCTTTCAGGACCCGCCGGAACAGGCCGGCTATCACCTGCCGCCGCCCCCTTCGGCCGAGCCTTATCAAACCTTTTGCGGGACATGAATCCTTATAAAAAATTTGTTTTCACCGCGTTTCTCTTTTGAAAACCGATCCGATCCAACACCAAGGAGATCAAAAACACACCGCCGGCGACCATGATAATGGTCGCCCCGGAAGTGAGGTTGTATTGATAGGCCAGCCAGAGTCCAACGATGGTAAAAACGACCCCCAATAAACTTGAGACGAGAATCATCTGAACCAACGATTTGGTATACTTTTCAGCAACAAACGGCGGGATGGTTAAAAGCGCGATGACGAGAATCAGCCCCACCACCTGGATCGTCAACACAATGGCCACGGCCAACAGGCTGATGAGGCCAAAGTAAAGCGTTTTGACGGGAACGCCCCGGATTTTGGCAAACTCTTCGTCAAAAGAGAGCGCGAGCAGCTCCTGGTAGTAGTATGCAACCAACAGTGTCAACAACGCACCCACAATAAGCATGACCCATAGATCCGATTGGGAAACAGTGAGGATGCTGCCGAAAAGATAGCTCATCAAGTTTACATGGTAGCCCGGTGTCAGGTCGATGAGGATGATACCGAAGGCCATCCCCAGCGCCCAGATCACCCCAATAATGGTATCGGCGCGATGTTTGGCCCTTTGGGTGACGGCCGCCATCACCCATCCGGCAAAAAGGGCAAAAGCGATGGTGGTGGGCAAAAAGGGCCAGCCGCAATAAAGGGCCAGGCCGATACCGCCGTAGGCGGCGTGGGCAATACCACCGGAGAGAAAGGCAATACGGTTGACGACCACCAAGGTGCCCATGATCCCGCAGATAAGGCTCGCTAAAAGACCCGCGTAAAGGGCGGTTCGCATAAATTCGAATTGCAGGGCTTCAACCATTGTTTTTATATGAAAAGTCTTACCAAATATGTGCAAAAAGACAGACTTTCATTTTTCGTTGTGGCTGTTTACGGCCATGGCGGTTAGTGGTCGTGTCCTTTGAGCACCCGGTGAGGCAGCCCGTGAGCCACCAGCTCCACAGGGCAAGCTTCCTCCGCCGAACAGGGGTACATGGTTTCCAGCATCTCTCCGGTTATTTCGGCCCGGTCGTGGAAGTGAAGCCGCCGATTGACACAGGCCACGGATTGAACATAGCGGGAGATCACCAACAGGTCGTGGCTGACCACCAAAATTGTGATCTCCCGGTTGAGTTCCTTGAGAAAAACGTATAGGTCCGTTTGGCCCTTGGTATCGACACTGGCCGTCGGTTCGTCCAGCAGCAGCAGCTTGGGACGGGTCACCAGTGCGCGGGCGATAAAGACCCGTTGACGCTGCCCGCTGGAAAGCGCGCCGATCCTTTTTTCGGCGCAATTGTCCATCTCCAGCCGTTCCAACGCAGCGAGGGCCTCTTTGCGATGATCCGCCGACGGCCGCCGCCGCCTTTTTGGGAAGCCCAGCTTGCCCATCAACACCACATCCATGGCAGTAACGGGGAAGGTGCTGTTCAGATGGACGTTCTGGGGAACATAACCCATTGAAGGCGACGCTTTTTGAGGCGACACGCCATCAACGCGGACCGTCCCCTTGTCCGGCGCCAGGAGTCCCAGGATCAGTTTCAGCAAGGTGGTTTTACCACCGCCGTTGGGCCCGATAACGGCGGTAAAGTCCCCCTTGCGGAGGGTCAGGCTGATATCCTCCAAAGCCGGTTCGCCGTTATAGGAAAACTCGAGGTTATTGATTTCAACGATGGGCGCCACGCGATTCCTTTTCTACCTTGACGCCCCCGCGAGCATCTCGGCGACTGCCTGTAAATTACGCATCCAGTCCTCAGCCAACGGGTCGGCAAAGACCACGTGACCACCAATCTGTCGGGCCACCAGTTGGGCGCTTTTAACTGAAAACTGGGGTTGCGCCAGGATCATGTTGATTCCCTTTTTTCGGGCGAGCTGGATCAGTGTCTGCAACCGGGCCGCTTTGGGCGCTTTGCCCTCGATCTCGATGGGAACTTGCTCCAGCCCGTAGGTGTTCGCAAAATAGCCCCAGGCCGGATGAAACACCAAAAACCGCAACCCCTGTTTATCTGAAAAAATCGCCCTTACATCGTTATCGAGTTGATCAAGCCTGTTCATAAAGCGATCAAAATTGGCGCGGTACACATCGTGATGCGCCGGATCTACTTCCTGAAGGGCATTTAGAATCGTATGGGCCTGGATCTTTACCAGTGGCGGCGACAACCAGATATGGGGATCAAGACCGTTGTGGATATGGGGCCTGCCTTGGCCGCGCCTCTTTTTATCATGCCCGGATTGAGGGTGATCGTGGGTTGACATGGCCAGTTTATCGATCCCGTGATCCGTATATACCACCTTCATGCCGGGATTAGCAGCGGTAATTTTTTCCAGCCAACTATTTTCAAATGGAACACCGATGGCAAAGTATATTTGCGTTTTTAACAGATCAACCATCTGTTTCGGCTTGGGTTCATAGGTGGCGGGGCTGGCGCCGGGCTCTACCATGGCATGAACCGTTACCAGGTCCTTGCTAATCTGTTGCACAAAGTATTTTTGGGGTACGATGCTGGTAAACACCTGAATTTTGTCGGAAGCACTACTCGCCCCTGGTAAAAGAGATAATAGAACGAATAGTATGGCGATTGTTTTTTGTACCACGTACATTCTCCTTTTCGATGCAACTTATTATGATCCGGCGCTATGCTTGCGCTACTTTTCAAACAGAAGGGAGAATAGCACGGGATACAAAAATAGCAACCCTCACGCCACCTTCGCAGACCTCGCGCCCAAAGACGCCATGGGATAAAACCTGCGAAGGTCTCACGAGTCTGCAAGGCGCTGCGGATGGCGGCAACTGCCCGGAAGCTTCCCAAAACAGCGTTGGGCGCCTGCTATCGCCGCATCTCTTATCGTAAGAGCGCCTCGGTGGCCGTGTTCGCCACGGCCCGCAAACCGGCCCGACACATTTATCCCGGATTTGGCATGAAACGTTACCAAATCGTTGCCCATGCATTTGAAAATCAACAGAGAGAAGGAGATGCGCCAAAAACCTACCAAAGGCCCCAACTCACTGCAAAAGAGCAAAAAACACGCAAACTGACTTTAATGGCATTGAGAGATAAAATACAGGCAAGGATTGCCGCTGAAAAGAAGACAACCCGTAACGGTTTTGTGAAACCCACCCCACCCCGTTATGATGCATTGTTCTGGAAGGGGCAAAATTGGAAATCAACCCCCGCCTGTCGGCATGGGACATAAAGTAGGGCGGCAACCCTTTGCCGCCGGATAAGGCTGGTAGGGCGGCAATCCTTTGCCGCCGGACAAAGCGTCAACACTTGCAGGTTGCACCCCCCTGTCGGCATGGGGATGCCGACCTACATAAAAGCAACCTCCGCCTGTCAGCACAGGGATGCCGATCTATGCTGCGGTATGAGTGAAACAGTTGACGCTTTATGTCAAATCCACACAAAACGTCGAGGAACCTTTTATAGCGATCACCCCTGTTTTTTGGGCCGACAGAGCCACTAAACTACCATCGTCTTACAGACGGTGGTTTCAACCTTATAACGGATGAATGAACCGGTTTGGAAAAAACCAGCCGCCGATTTTTGGCATGGGGCGTCTATTGACAGCCTGAAAACAGTGTGCGCATGAATAACTCTGAAGTGAATCCAAGCCAGTCCCGTACCGCACGAAAACGGTTCCGGGGGGATATTGCCAGCGGGTGGGTATACGGGGCGACCCGGGTGATTTTCCCGATGATCTTTTGCAATTGGGCCAAACTGTCCGGCCGGTCTCCATGATCGGCCTTCGTCATCACCCGCCATCCACGGAGGGTGAGCACATAGCCGAGAAAACGATGCGCCACCATCGGTTGCGCCCCCCCATGGAAAACCAGGATATCGCCCGGCAGATAAAAGCGCTTTTTCACCACCTGAACGCGATCGCCGGATGCCAGCACCGGGCGCATGCAATCACCGCGCACCACCACTCGCAACCACTCATCCGGTACAATCTGTCCGGCGATATTCAACTGTTTCCCCATCAGGTCTCGGTGTTCCCGAAGATCTCCTGCAAAGGTCTCTATACGCTACCAAAGTACGGCTGCCGTGATCTAACCTGACATTCTCTGCGCAATGGCTGGACAAAACAGGGGCGCACCCAACTGGATCGGCTTTTCACCATACCATTGCCGGGCCGTATCGGCCGAGAGCGCCCGCGCCTTATGAAACACGGGAGAGTCGTTCCAGATGTTTCCGATGGACCCCTGGTGCACGTTTCCAGCCGTCCACCTGAGGTGCAGACAGGGATAGACATTGCCAAAAGGATCGATAACAATCTCTTCGCTGCCCGTTCCGCAATGATATTTCTCAATCCGGCTGTTGGTTTTGGAACCAGGGGTTTCGCACTCCATGCAGGGGATGTTGCGCTTTTCCATCATCCGGGCGACCCTCTCCCAGCTTGCGGGCGCCGGCTGAATCGACAGGGGTTCCGTATCACCGTTTTCACGCGGCCCCACCGGTCCCTGGAACCTTAGATTGACCCTCAACTGATCGGCCAAGGCGAACATGGCGTCGATTTCCGTTTCGTTCCAGCGGGTCAATGTACTGACAAAGCTGATTCTGAGGCCGATTTTTTTCATCTGTCGCACGTGAGCCATCAGTCGCTCGAAACTGCCCGGGTGGCGGGTCTGGCGGTCATGGGTTTCGGCGCAAGCGCCGTGGAGGCTGATTTCCACGAGGTACGGTGCGATCTCATCTTTTACCCGGGCGGCCCTCTCTCTTGAAAGGCTGTGACCGTTGGTGCGAATCCGAACGACAAATCCCAACTTTCCGGCTGCCCGCCCGATGTCGAAAAAGAGGGGGTGGACCGTGGGTTCTCCCCCGGTAAGGGTCAGAAAAAGCGTCTGCATGTCGGCCAAGTCCGTCAACAGGAAGCGATATTGCTCCATATCCAGTGGTACGCCCCGGCTGGAATCGTCATTGTAGCAAAAAAAGCAGTTCAGGTCGCATCGGCAGGTGAGTTCCAGGGTGGCGCTGTGAAGCCACCGCTCTTCACGGATGCGGCGATGGATGGTTGTATGGTACATCGTTCAGGAATTCCGTGGGTCATCCCAACAGGCCGTGGCCTCGCATGTCATCGCAAAACCGCTGAACGTCGGCGGTGATGCGGTTCCGGGAGGCGTCGTAGGTTTCACTGAGGTTGTCAATGACGGCGGAAAGTGATCCGGTTTTTTCAATCAGTTCCAGAATCCTTATCCCCAACTCATTGACCACCACCACTTCACCCCGTTCGAGATGCACTACGATGCCCTCCGGGGTTATGGTGCGGTATCGAATATCGGGACTCAAACGAATCGCGTCAGAATCGGTCATGGCGATACATACTCCTGCAACAGGTCATCAATCGGGTCGAACATATCCTCGGGGCCAAACCGCAGTACGCCGCCGGCACAGCTTTGCGACAAGTCACTGATGGTATCCAGCGCCTGGTCCAGACGAAACGGGTCTTCGTTCACAAAAGGGGTGCAGACCAGCAATCCGGCAAAACACTCTCCGGAAGAGATGGATTTCATTCCCGTGGGGGTTCCCTTTTCAATGAAATGCACCCCCGCCAAAGGGACACTGTCGGTCACCGCCTCACTCGCAGCCCCCAGTTCACCGGCAAACGGCACCGGCAGGGCCGCGTAGCCGCCCTGATCCGGGATAATCACATTAATATCGTCGCTGAGTATCACCGCGCCGGCGTCCCGGGCCAGGCGAGTCAGGGTCGTCTTGCCCGCACCGGAGCGGCCAAGGAAGAGATGGGCCTTCCCTTTCAGCACAAACCCGGCGCTGTGCAGGAGCAGGCCGCCCTGAAACAGGGCCGCGTAAGCGGTCACGATTCGCAGATAGTTCTCCATGACCGTGTTCCGGGTCAGTTCCATCTCATCACACGCCCAGAGGCGGCCTCTGAAATCGGGCGCCAGCTTCAGGTCGGCGCGAAAATTGTATCCGGTAATCTCTACGCCGTCTGCACAAGGAACCATCTCCAGGGTGTATTCACCGGCAGGTCCCACGAATCGTTCATGCCCACGCGCCGCCGTCCGCTCCGGCAACACATGGAACTCCGACTGTACCGTCGCCCCGGAAGCGAGAAACGCCGCGTAACGCTTTTCGAGGATTGCCTGCTGGGATCGACTCAACCCGTTTACGCCCAACGTACAATGGGCGATATCGATACGGATCGATTCATCGCCCCAGCCGGAAAGGGTGCGGCCCGTTGCCGGCGGGCGCGCCCTTTGCCGTCTCCCCATCAGGAACCCAGCGTGCTGCAGGGCGGCAGAGCCTTGCCAAAGGGTCCTGTTGGCGGCGAACACACCGCCGCCACCGCCTCCAGAGGCGCCACGCTCAATATCCGCGGCGCTTCATAGGGTAACCGCGGGCTCTCATCAACCGCATCTGCGGCAGTATCATCCTTGTGCCTTGTCATGAAAGACGCTCCTTCGTTTTCCGTGAATGGATCGTGGATGGACAAGCGAGGGATCATGAATATCACGATCCCCCGCCCCTCTCTCTTTGCCTTACGGCAGGTGCACCGCCGGATCACCCGTCACCTGGTATATCTCCAGCATAAAGGGCGATATCGACCCCCGGGCGCCCGCCGCCTGGCTCTCCCGCCAGGCCTCTCCGATGCTCCGCCCGTCAGACGCAAGGCCCCGAACAAACGCCCGGTTCAGAACATGGGCGTCCGAATCCAGGGAGAGACCCGTCGGCGCCAGCGCCGAAACGGCCCCGCCGCCGCCGTGACGCACCAGCTCCCCCGTCACCGAATCATCCCCCGGATAGGTGTCGTCCCCCACCGAGCACGTCACCGCCGCAAACAGCGGCAGGACGCCGTTCGACAGGGACGGTACATCCCCGCTCTTCAAAAACCCTTCGCTTCTGCGACCCAACTGCATTCTCGAGCCGTGACCCACGTAGTTCACATACGCCGACGCCCAGGTCGCAGATTCAGTGAGGATACCCCGAAGATCGTCATCCGGATGGTATGCCCGGCGCACCGTGTACCCCTCCGCTGACAGGTCGGCGGCGATCACGTCACTGTCGGCATGAAAGTCCCCGGCGTCGTCCGGGTTGTCCGCGGCCACCACCGCCCGGCCCGTCCACCCGCCGGAAGGCGATGCTTCGTACGCCTTCAGCTTCTTCACGTAGGCCAGCCCCTCTTCGTCGTTGGACACCGGAATGCGGCCCAGGGCAAACTCCGCCACACCGTCGCCGTCGATGTCCCCGTAGCGGTTGTCCGACGCGTACAGGCCCCACGGCGTAGCGGTCATCAGCACCGGAATCAGGCTGTCGGAATAGCCCTTCCGGTCCCGGTGATCCAGGGTCCCCCGGCCCAGCAGCGCCACGTACTCCGGCGCTCGGTCCCAGCCCTGGTGTACAAGGGACAGAAAGCGCTTTACGGCGGCCGGATTCACCCGGCCGTGGGTAAATTCATCGTAAATATCCTCTACCCACGCGATCTTCACCGAAAAACGCCCGCCCCGATACGACGCCAACGCCGTCGCCGTCTCCGACAGCGCCCGGGGCGCGATGATCAGGTAATCCGCCTTGTTGCCCTTGCGGTCCAGGCGGGAAGGAAGATCCGCAGACACGCGCGGCGTCAGCGCCGAGGAGGCCTCCGCCGCGAGGTAACCGGACGTCCGGCCGGCGGCAAAGCTCACCTCGTACCCCCCGCCCGCAGACGGCGATACCGTGATATCCTTGCGACGGCGCGCCTCCGGCGTGCCGGGGTCTTCAATCACCACGATGGCCTCACTGTCGAAACCGCCCACCGTATGAATCCCCGCCGGCAGAGCCTTCATCCACAGGCGGCCCTCATGCGCCCGCATCAGGCGATTGTAGCTCACCACCACCCGGTTGAAGTACTGGAAAGTATCGGGAATTTCACTGGCCAGCTTCAAAACGTTGCCCGCAGGCTTCAGCAGCGACTGATCCGCCTCCGCCTCCAGCACCGCCTCCACCTGGCCGTCCCATTCCAACAGGCCCAGCTCCGTGTCGTTCAGCCACACCCGCACCCGGTGGTCCGGCCCCGGTTTGATGTTCGTGGCCCCCTGGATATGCAGGTGAAGCCTCATCCGGCCCGTTGGCGCAGCGTCGGGAAGGACCAGGGCCACTTCTAAGGGATCGTTCCCCTCCCGGCCCTCGGCAATAAAGTCGTCAAACCAGTAGTCGGCGTCAGCGTCGTCGAAAACCACCCACGGCGCCAACAGGTTGTCCTTCTCCACCGTCACCGTATCCGTGAACTCGCCCACGACGCCGCCCGGGCCGGGCCCGGCGCCGGTGACCACCGCCATCCGGGAACCCTCCCCGGAGGAGACCAGGCGGTAGGCGTTCTCGTCCGTGTAGAGGGTCCGGTACGCTTTCCCCACAAAGTAGAGGGTGTCCCGGGCCGGGTCAAAATCATACGGCGTCAGCCGGTCCTCGTACGTCAGGGTGTATTGACCCTTGGAAAGCCCACGGCGAACAGAACGGGCGTTCATCCCGGTCAGGCCCGACAGCTCATCCACCGTCAGGCCGTAAAGCCCCGGTTGATCCGTGTAGAGCCAGTTTGGGTTGTTTTCCTCCTTTTTGCTCACCGCCGGGGACCTGGCCGGGGCCGGCCCTTCGGACATCGCCGAGGCCAGCCCTTGGGACCGGGCCTGTAACCGCGCGGCCAACTGCGTCACCACCTTCTCAAACTGCGGGGGTTTGGCCTCTCGCCTGCGCGCGCCGTAGCCCGGCCCCAGCACCTTCCACGGGCTGAAACCGCCGGCCTCCCCGCTCTTTCGGATGAGACCCCCGGCCGGCTTCACCCGGCCGCCCCGGCCCAGGCGCACCTTCCACGGGCCGTAGCTCTTCTGCGTGCCCCGGGCCTCCTGCTCCACGAGGCGGTAGCGGTAGTCGCCGGGGGCGCTCACCCCGGGGTCCGCCAGCCAGTACTCGCCCCCCCGGGGCGCGTGGAGCAGCCCCGACAGCAGGGCCGGGTGGACACGGGTAAAGCCCTTTTCCTTCGGACCCCGGCGCTCTACGTAAAACCCCGCCGTGCCGCGCTCTTCGAGGGTATCCCAGCGCGCCACGGCCAGCAAGCCGTCGCCGTCGGGGTCGAGGATCGCCTTCAGGGCCTTCCGCACCGCGCTGATATCGGCCCCGGACAGGGTTTCCGAAAACGCCGGGTCGTACTGCGCCAGCAGGGCCGGCAGATGGCCCCTCCCGGAGAGCTGCGCCAGAAAGGCCTCCATCGACTCCATGCCCACGGTAAAATCCCCCACGGTGGCGCTGGTGGGGT
>Ga0209681_1000128_pt1 | contig 19196 bp, 14 predicted proteins | sample WorMetLIZISLAND2_3_FD_187416 | JGI IMG/M metagenome (GOLD analysis project Ga0209681, IMG submission 187416) | Marine gutless worms symbiont microbial communities from Max Planck institute for Marine Microbiology, Germany - Olavius clavatus LIZARD... ... | reverse complement strand
CGAAAAATACAGCCACACAATGTTGCCGTTGTACAAAGGCTTCTCTGACAAATGTTTCAAGGCGAACAAGGTGGTCTGTGGTACTGCGACGCTTACGGAAGCCGCACTGAACAGAAGTAAGCAGCTTATTTGATTCCAGATACCACACGAGTCTGTCATTAATCATGCGTTCCAATATTTTGCATATGCAGCTCGTTAGGGCAATTGGACGGTAGCTTCCCGGATCTGATCTTTCTTTGCCGGGTTTTAAGACAGGTATGACAGTAGAGGTGCGCCAGCTAGCAGGAAAATTGCCACTGGACCAGATATTGTTTAGAACACCGAGTAAGGTGTCCTTAGCAGAGGATGGGAGATGTTTTAACATTTGGTAGTGGATGTCATCCGGTCCTACCGCTGTATCATGTGATTTGGATATTGCAGACGTTAGTTCACTGATTGAGAAGGGGAAGTTGTAAGTTTCTAAGTTGCTAGAGTTGAAGCTTAAAGGACGGCGTTCGGCTTGAGAGCGGAACGACTGAAAATTTGCATTATATTGCTGTGAGGAAGAGTTAGCAGAGAAGGTCTGGCCCAATGCATGTGCTATTCCAGGTACATCAGAGACATCGTTATTGTTAACGTGTAGAGGGTGTACCTTGTTACTAGATTGTTTACCAGAAATTTTATGTATCATGGACCAAACCTTCTTGATAGGAGTTCTGTTGTTAATCTTGGAAACGTACGATTGCCAAGATTTACGTTTCGTTGTTTTTATTGTACGCCTGGTTTTGGCTCGGATGATCCTGTAGTTTTCCACGTTGGAGGAAGTAGGTTGCTTTTGGACTGTTTTGAGTGCCTTTCTTCGGTCTCTTATAGCAGCTTTGCACTCATCGTTAAACCAGACAGTTTCATGTTTTACTGATCTGTTTTTGCTTTTAGGGATGCTGGCTTCAGCAATTGAGATGAGGGTAGAAGTGAAGTGTGCCACTGGATCATCTGAGTGTAAGGCATACCCGTGTCCTAGCTCAGAGTCAGCCTTCTCAGAGAAAGTGGCCCAGTCAGCCTTAGAAAGCTTCCAGCTGGAGTTAGTGTATGCAGGTGAGGGTGTGCTGGATTGTATAAGCACAGGAAAGTGGTCGCTACCACAGAGAAGTATTCAAACCTACGTGATCATGTTACCTGGACCTCACATACAGACGGACAGACAGATGACATACTGAGGTATAACTGCACTCTGCGTAACATCGCACAGTAAAAAGTAAACATAATGCAACCGGTATGTGTCACATACATGATATGATGAGTCTGTGGCAACAATATGAGAGTGATTTTTGTCTATTTGATGCTTACATGTGAACTATGTGTTGTTGAGCTAATATGCAACTTTGTGTATAGATTTTTATATTAGATGAACATCTTATATGATATATTATCATATACCTTTATAGAAATGAAAGTTTATTGTACACGTTTGTAGTAACATGGTAGTAATATGTAACTGAGTTACGTTTTGTAATATTTTAGTATTATTATGCAAGACGATACAAAGGAAAGGGGAGTTGGTAGAGCTCGCGGAAGAGGCCGAAGTAGAAATCAAAATGTATCTAGTGTTCGCGATCCCATTGAACTAGTGAGACCTGGATTTAACGTGGTAGAAGAACAGAGTGATTTAGATCGTGAAAGAGATGCTTCTAATATTAATACAATGGCAGATTTATTACATTCCGAATCAAATATTAAAGAGTCTCTTTCTCTTCCTCCACCTAGAATACCTATAACAACTAAACGGAGTGATATAAAAAGTACTGTGTCATCTTCGAGTACTGAACATCAGACTCCACCTATTAATGAAGAAGAACTAGAAGGTGCAGTTGGGGGTGTTAAAAAACATGAAGTAGATTCTAGTATATCACATATAGATAGGGGAATTTCTAAAATTAATTTATCGAATCAATCTCGAAATAGGTCTAATAGTGTTTTTCAATTTGATGATGTTTATACAAAACCCAGTAGAATTGTGGATAAACGTGGTGTGGGTGAAAGTAGTGCAAATGTAGATATTATTACAAATTCTTATGTAGTTGAATGTGACAATAATAGTACTTTACAACAGTATCGTGTAGATTTTGACCCAGAGATGCCTAGTAAAGGCTTTCGTAAAAATATGCTAAAAACATGTATGCCTGAAATTGGACATATATATTTATTCGATGGAATGACGTTATATTTACCAAAAAAGCTGGATAAGGAAAAATGTGAAATTATTAGACAACGTGTAACTGATGGTTTAGATGTCCGTATAATTATTACTTTCACTAATACAATACCACCTGGATCACCAACTATTATACACATTTATAACATTATATTCAAAATGGTTATGACTAGGAGAAAACTAGTACCTGTAGGTCGTAATTATTTCGATCCAAAAAGAGCAATTGAAATTCGACAACATCGGCTAGAAATCTGGCCAGGGTTCACTTCATCAATTCTACAATTTGAAACAGGACTGATGTTAATTTTTGATGTTTGTCATAAGGTTCTCAATATTGATACAGTTCTAGATACAATGTATAATATAAAAAAGTGGGGTTAGAGAAATTAAGGATGAGATTTGTAAAAAAACTTATTGGACAGATTGTTTTAACCAAATATAATAATAAGACGTATAGAGTTGATGATATTGATTGGAATCAAAATCCTACATCTGAATTTGTTAGATCTGACAATAGTAAAATTAGTTATATTGACTATTATTATCAATCATATTGTTACACAATAAATGATTTAAAACAACCTATGCTTTTAAGTATGCCTAAAGCTAAAGATAGAAGACGTGGGCAGGAAGCTCCTATATGTTTGGTACCAGAACTTTGTGTAATAACAGGTATAGATGATAAAACTAGAGCAGATAGTAAAATAATGAAAGATCTTGCTATACATACTCGTGTTACTCCTGCACAAAGAATTGTAAGACTTAAAGAATTTATGGAATCTATTACAAGTAATCGTGAATCTATGGAATTATTAAGAGATTGGAAAATTAAATTTGGTACTAATCTCGTTAGTATAAATTCAAGGGTATTAAAACCCGTAAATATTTATCAATCCCTTAATAGAAATATACGCTTGGAGTATGACCACAAATATGAATGGACTAGATCTATGTATGATTCTAAATTATTTAGTTTTCCTAAGCAAGAAGACTGGGTTATAATAACTATGCAACGTGATCGTAGATGTACTGAAACACTTTTAGATGCGTTAATGAAAATTTCTAAAAAAATGGGGTCGGAATTGTCAATGCCTAGAAATAAGATTTTAGATAATGATAATATTACATCTTTTTTAGATGCAATAAAGACAAGTGTTCATGAAGGAACCAGTATTGTAGTTATAGTTGTACCGACGAATCGTAAAGATCGTTACGATGCAATCAAGAGGAGATGTTGTATAGAGATTCCTGTTCCGAGTCAAGTTGTAATGTCCCGTACATTATCAAGATCAGATAGAATAATGTCTGTTGCAGCAAAGATTATGATTCAAATGACTTGTAAGAATGGAGGTGCACCGTGGTATACATTTAATCCTATTTCTGAATTAATGGTTATAGGTGCAGATACATATCATGATAGTTCCAAAAGAGGAAGATCTGTTGGAGCATTTGTAGCAACTATGAATGAAACTTTAACTAAATACTATTGTATTTCTTCGTTTCAAACATCTCATGAAGAGCTTCAGAATAATTTACATCGTTTTATGGTAGAAGCGTTGAAAAGTTATTATAGATGTAATGGTAGCTTACCAAAAACTATTATTATTTACAGAGATGGTGTTGGTGACGGTCAATTGGACGCAGTGTTTAGACATGAAGTTAGTCAGATAATTAGTAGTTTTACAGAAGTTAATTTTGGTAATGTTGGTGCATATGATCCTCGTCTCGCTATAATAGTCGTTAAAAAGAAAATAGGATCTCGATTTATGTTAAGAACCAAAGATGGATATACTAATCCCACACCTGGAACTGTAATTGATAGTGAAGTTACACATCCGAAATGGTATGATTTCTATCTTGTATCACAGTATGTATATCAAGGAACCGTATCACCAACTCATTTTAATGTAATATATGATTCAACTACACTAACACCTGCAAAAATGCAGACAATGGCGTTTAAGCTTTGTCACATGTACTATAATTGGTCTGGAACGATACGTACTCCAGCACCGTGTCAGTATGCACATAAATTAGCATATCTTGTGGGTCAGTCTCTTCATCAGAATCCATCGGTATCGTTATCTAATAGACTATATTTTCTTTAATTTAAAAATGTTGAAGGTTTGATTCCAGTCTATTATGTTTAATATATTCAAGGTTCAATCGTGAAAATGTTGAAATTATTATGATATTTATTATCCATTATATATTGTATGTGTTATTTTAGTATAAATTACTATTATTCTATACATAAATATAAATCAGTAAAATTGTATTTTAACTTATATAATAATTCTAATTAATTCGTTTAAGTATAATATTTCATAGATGGAACATCTATTTTAAATCATTTTACTAGTAAATTATGAAACATTTCAAATGTTTAATAGGTTTAGTATTACTACAGGTTGATCTATATAGTCCAGATAGTTGGGATATCAGTTATGGCTGGTACAAATGGGCTGGATCTAGAATCTCGGGATAATATGAATTAAACATTAAAATTTAGTATTATCATTTACTATGGTTAATAAGTATATATTTAAAGTATAAATTTCGGTAAATTTATTGCATTTGAGTTGAAACAAATAAAATTTAGTGATTTGTAACCACTATTTATTAATGCTAAGTGTTGATTATAACTGATATAACAGGTAAGATCAAGGCTATTAAGCTACGATAAGACTTAACTAAGTAAACAAATAAATAAATAAAATGGTTTTCCTAATTAAAAGGTGTGTACGGTGGAATTCATGCAATCTCTTCATAAGAAACAAGATCAACAGCACTCAGAAAGACAAGAGATCAGGTCAGATCAGGTCAAAAAGCAGCGACAGGTCACATGAGTAAGTTGAAACATTCTCTTGCGAAGTCTTTCAAATAATATGTATCAGCAGACTGTGTGCTGGGTGTACTACAGATTATATTTTAAGTGTTGCAAACAGATTTTATTGACTTGGAATGCAACACAGAAGCTGTGTCATAGTATTGTAAACTTTTGCGTCATGTACATTAGCTTGTATAAGAAATGCGGTGTTAATTCTTCTGCAATAGTATTGCATAAATAGGAATGAAATATCACAACATTCATAGGAGTAAGCAGGCATTTAGTTATCAGATCACACAAAAAATTTCTTAAGTATTGTAATGCGCAGTGTGACACCAATTGATTGTCTACCACATTCGGTCTTGTATTATAAGGCAGCAAACTATAACAAGGGAGTGCAGCCTGCCAAAACAACCTTTGAATATGATGTTGAATCATGTGCAGTGTACAGATGTCAGTCAACCTCGAGAGCACAGTACAAGATGCAGAAAGATCAGCTCATAAATTAAATAAGTTTGCAATATTAGTATGCACAAGTTAATCATAATGTTTATATGTTACTGCCATTTTGTTGCATAGCCATTTGAATGGCCATGCAGCCACTGGCGAACTGTCATTACCCATGAAATGTTGCAAGGCTTCAAGCAAAGCAATTTTTGCAACTGTTTACAATTTAATACAGCGCGTAAAACATTTTCATGGAACTCTTAGCAGCAGTGCATCCTTCCTTGCAGATAATAAGGCTACCACTGAAACAAGTAGTAGTAAGATTGTACAACATCTGGACACAGATGATGCGAGTGTAGACTGGCTTGATAAAAATTAAATTAGAAGAACTTCTCTTGTACCATCTCTTCGAGCTTAGGGTAACATTTCTCAAAGTGCAATATGTGATGTGGTGCAAGCACGTAATAGTATGTCTGAAGCAATGGTAGAACATTTCAAGCAAACTACGTCCAGCACTTTGCTCACAGCTGGCTGCAATGAAAGTACAATTACTGCGGCTAGGACAATGTTAAATGAGCACCTTGTCAATTTCAAAGAGCCGTGGCATTTTTGGTCTTCCACATGCAAACAAAATACCTAAATCATCCACTTGCAGTTAAACCTGAGACTGTAGAGACGGTATGAGACATCATCTGGGGTAAGCTGTGTTGTTGATAATGGCATGCTAAAGTATGTCTGCAAACTAGCTAATCAGTACCAGTTAATTCAAGGCCAGGCTGCTGGGTACTATGAACAAGTGCAAGGCTGTATGGCTGTTGTTGGAGTGCGAAATGTCACTTTGTCATTTGGACGCCTGTCAGCGAGTTGATCTTTCCTGTTGACTTTGATGACAATTTTTTGGCAGGGTAAACTGTTACCAGCTGTGAAGGAATTCTTCCGAGGTTATGTTGTACCAGAAATTTTAACAGAAAGAGTTATGGTCTTCCTTTACTAGAAACCGTTTCCCCTGCTGATGAAGACGATTGCGATGTAGATGATGCAGATGATGCGAATGACGGTTTTGTGGATTTCGACTTGGATTTGGACACAAACAGTTGTGGTACCAATTGTGAAATAACACAGGTGGAACTAGAGGAGTGTGGCATGTACATGGAGTGTGATGAAGATGGGTATGTGTGTGTGTGGAACAGTCCGAAGAAATTTCTGAAGTTTAGTGTATCATGAACCAGTCTGATTTCAGTAGCACTATATTTTTCAGTTGCACTCAGTTGTCAGTAAATACTTCAGTTTAAGTTTGGCTTCAGTTGTGAAAGAAATTCCTGTTTCAGATTTTTAAACAACTGCTGATTTGGCAGATGCGTACATATATGTTTTACAAATTTTTTTTTCGCATTTTGTCTTCTGTCTGTCTGTTTACTGTTTAATTTACCGTATTCCGCAGTTTATCTACGAATCCAAAAGTGAAAGAATTATTGAAATCGGTCCACATTTGCCAAAGTTATCGTAAAAATAAAAGTGGCATGTTTTTTAAGGCCCACGGTGTATATACATGTATGCTGTGTCCCAAGCCACTATTGTACACGGGTCGTCTCTTGACTAAGTGTATTTAAGCTGCCAAACACTGCTCTGTGCATAGATTTTTGAACAGCTAAATTAGTAGAGTGAGCAATAACTTGGACGATAGAACAAGCATTTTACAGTTTCCAAAACTATTGTATTCCAACACTGTATTCCAACAGTAGTCATTAGAACTATATAAAACAGCGGAGTATGGTCTGTAGCATTAACAGAAGTCACTGCAGTTTACTGTCTATTCTTTACTGCACTAGTCCATCAACGATGCACACGCCACATGTCAGGATGAATTGCTGAAGGTTTGAAGTCACTGCAATCATTGGACTTAGTGTCAAGGTTGCCATATGTTTGGAAGCATACAGTAGCTATACACTTTGCATCAATTTATACCGTCTGCTTCACAACTAAAATTAATGACAGACATCTGTCAAAAGTGTCAATGCTCGTTTGTCATTTTTGTCTAAATAAATGCACAACGAACTGTGTAAAACAACGTCTATTGTCTACATATAAATGTCTATTATGTATGTCTACTATTATAAATGTCTATTATTATCATTCTATAATTTCTTCTTGTTATAATAAGTTCTAATCCGTTATATTATTGAATTGTATGGCATTGATGTTAGGTTGTCAATACAGCAAAGTTACAAGATGACACAGTTTATACTAGAGCACCGCTATTAGCAGTTTCATTTACAGTTTCATTGTTCCTTTGTATTGATTGATTGATGGACGTAATAGTGGTTGCTGTTGCAAGTGTATACTCTTGACTTTACATGGTAAACATTTCATGATGAGAAGAGACTGTTTGCAGATTGCTCATCAGACTGAAAGTTGATGCGTTGCATCACATGCACGCGTGATTGTCTTAGTCTTGGCCATAAACTGGACTGATTACTTTTGCACAATAACACTGGTTCCTTTCACAGCGTTGAACATTGTTGTCTATATTCCAGTCATTGTTCACTTCGGAATCCATGCAATGTTGTAGGTTGCCGAACATCCGTTATCTACATAGCTCATTCTGTCTACTGTAAAAACAGACAAATTTATGCTTAGAAATTGGTGAAAATGACATAAATTGCAATCATTTGCATATATTTTCTAACACGACAGACAGAACAGTCAATTGAACCCAGTGTTGTTAATGTTACATTACACAGAATGATAGCTGACTGTTACTCAACGCTAAAGGTACACATTATCACTGCCGTAATGTTTTTCTACATTTAATGATTTAAACAACAATCTGGCAAGTCTTTGCTTAGCACATTTGATGGAAAGACCACCATGGACCTAAATTACGAATATTTTTGTGTATTGTGCAATACATACACAGAATATTCATATAAACAATGTTTTTACAGTTCAAAACCCCAAGGGGTACCCACGGCACTGGGGGAATGCTTTACCGTCACGCCCATGCGGCCTACATGGCACTTAACGTGTTAAGGGCTGGAAGCGAAGACTTCGCAAAAGAATCGCACGTAAGTCTAAGATAAATGTTGTTTGGAGATTGTCATGGGCTGGAAGAGAAGGCTAAGAAAACGACTATCAAGAATATCACGTACGTCTAATATACTGTAGATCATTATTCACCAGAAGATTCGTGCTCGTTTCGCACGCAAGCCTAATACAAAGATTAAGGACCATTATTGTTATTATTATACAGCTTATTCATCTACCCAGCTGTCAACTCTGTTAAATGCCGTTATCCTGGAGGCTGCACCCACACTTTTGGATCGGCATGGCTGCTATAACCAAGACAGTCCAGTCGAATATTTGGCAAAGTTTTACCCGGATATACCAGACCAATTTCGGGCTCCCATTGTAGTTGCAGCAACGGCGGGTGCCCGTCACTCTGCACTCATGCACTTGGTTTGGGAAAAGAATATCAACTTCCCAGAAAAAGGCAAAAGACAATTCACAGCGAAAGCGGCGATTTCTCTCCTTTTGGGCATTAGGCCAGTTCACCGTTCTCGTAATGTGTACCGACCAAAGAAGGCGGAAGACTCGTCGACAACAACTGTTATGCACCAGACGGTCCACCACTTTGCAGGAGCTGTTGGCGACCGGCAATCAAGTAGGGTTTACGGACAGTTGTTCGCGAGCAGTTGTTCGCAGGACACTTGTTCGCGGACAATTATTCGCAAGACCTTTTTTCGCAGGCAATGTTGTCCGCGGCGTCAGTTGTTCGCCAGACAGTTATGCGCACGGACAATTATCCGCTCACCAGTCAATATCAACTGGTAGGCGTGTCCGTGATTCAGACCTACTACCAGCCAGTGTTGAAGCTGCGAAGGTCGTCTGGGATGCACGAGAGAGGGCCATGACGTCACAAGATTCCGGTCATCAGATCGCTGCTCAATCATCCGTGGGGACTTCGGCTGCAGTAGCTGCAAAACTGTCGCAAGCGAGCTCATGGAAGCGAAGTCTAAGACGCGTTAAAGCCTGCCCACACTGTCGCAGAAAAGTGCGACAGTCGCCGAATTTCGCCGCTGTCTCGCTGTTATCGGCGACAGTCGCACTTTTCTGTGACAGTGTGGGCTTTAGGCAGACTGCAGAACTTGGGTTACCGACTCGGCAGTCTCGCAGCGAAGTGCAGATTCCTTCAGAAACAGTTGTGTGGGCTGACGGTGAAGAATTTCTGATTGGCTCATAATTTTAATTTCTAGTGATTTTATTGTTCACGTTTTCATATGTTTTTTAGACAGTAGTGGCCAGATTGACATCACAGATTGTCCAGGCGATTAATTGTATGTCGAACAACTGTCACAGTGAATACATGTGTCTGCGAACAAATGTCTTGCGAATAATTGTCCGCGATTAACTGTCCTGTGAACAACTGTTTGCGATTAACTGTCCGGATACTATCAAGTAGCTAGGGATTGACTGTATACCAGAAGTTCCTACAGAAAGGTCATACACAAATGGAGTGTGACAGCATGCACTCCTCAATAGACTGGCAACTAAGAAAATGGACATTCAAATGCCATCTGATTATGTTCGCATAACAAGTAACGCACGTCAAGTTCCAGAGCCATACAATTTTGAGTACCTTGATCACACATTCTTCAAAGATTTCAGCAAAAATTTGGTGTAAGTATAAGACCAGGTAGCAAGTTTGGCGATCCCACTGTGACTGATATACGTGTGTTGAAATACTCAGAAAACATAACTTCATTCAAGCTTGATTTTGATGACGAATAGGCACCCTTACTGAGGGATATGTTTATTGCAATACTGCAGTCTGTCTGACCAAGGCATGCCATTAGGTTTATTTTGAGCAATGCTGTGTATAGCTACAGGTCTACACTCCATACCATACGGAAGAGAATCCACTGAATCATTAACTATACATTGCCACTATTATTGCACTATAGTATAAGACAATGTCGACATACAATTCATTGGCCACCTCGGCAGCAGACTTCCGTACTACATAACGTCATATATCACGAAGAGTGAGCGGTCCAAGGTAGACAAATTCTGGTCTGACAATCTTTTCAGCAAGTAAGTCACTCGGTTCAAACGCAATGTCGTTCATGCTTAAGTGTGTAAAGAGCCGGCAGGTCGGTGCAAACGAAGCGGCTGACAGATTACCGGGACATAAGTTGTAGAGTAGATCAAGGCAAATGAGATTTGCTGATCTAGAGCCAACCCACAAAACCAAGAGAGTGCTCAAGCCAGCTGCTGAGATCAGCCAACTCCTGAAGTCAAGCCCAGATTCTCAGGACATTTTTCTACCACACTGGGTACTCGACATCTACCATGCCAGGCCAGACGAGATGGAAGACACGAGTCTGCATGAGCGGCTCAGATGGTATGAACAACAGAAAGTTGTGACAGGAAAAGAGCCTCTTCAGCTTAAAGCTTTTGGATTTTACCTAAGACACCGTACAGTTAAACCATACATCGTCACCCACAAAATCATCATCCACGGAGTTTACACTTAGCTGTATTACCCGCACTGTGCATCTATAGCAGTTAATATAAACATATTTCTACCACATAACTATTCGTTAATAGCGAAAATCACCTTCTTACATACTGTGAGAAATGATGACAATGGACATAGCACAGTTACAAGATGACAGTTTATACGGGAGCACCGCCACCAGCTGGACGACGCTAGACTCAGAGGCCTCGGCCGCCACCACGACGACGACACGAGAGCCAACGACTGCGACACAAATTAGTGGTGACCTGTCTTCGGAGATGTCTTTCGATCCGCAGTCGACTTCCACTCCAGCACAGAGAAAAGTGCCGAGAATTGTGCGGCTGCTGAAATCCAGAAGAAGGATTAACCACGACATCAAAGAATGGCTGGGGCAGCAAGAAAGACGAAGATCGAGTGGTTCACAGACGATTCGTGAACAAACTGACGATGATGATGACGAATAACAACACTTGGCAAAGTGAAATTACTCGGATAGCACAGCCCTAGTGAAAATGCATGCGCAAATTAAATGGAGGCATATGGGTCATTGAGACATTTGTGGTAGAGATTTGCACGGGTGCGGTAACGGGTACAAACCCGCGGGTTTCCGCAGGAATCCGCGGGAACGGGGATGATTTTTGCGGTAATACCGCGGGAACGGGACCAAATTTTACGTGACATACCGCAAACACAAATTCGGTGCATTGCAACAGTTAGTCGCTTCACTTTATTGATTTGCATGTGTTTACTGTTTATCGAGATATTTCCGTTTCTGTTGTTTACATCGTGTTCTTATTGAGTGAATTTATATGCGAACATGGATAAAAGTGAACTACAAAGTTTGATTAATGCAAAAAGTGATCGAGTGACTTACGAATCGAACAGTGGTAAACTTATGAGTGACGTATGGCAACATTTCGTGCGCGTGAAGGTGGATGGTGCTATGTGCGAGTTTGTAAAGTGTATTAAATGTCATCACGTGTTGAAATGAAAGTCACGCGACTGTACTCATGGCTTAAAAGTTCACGTAGAATCATGTGGATCAAAACTAAGTAGCTGTTGGAGTTACCAGCTAGTACTTACTTGCATCAGTGGTACGTGTGTACGCTAAGTAATGTTAGTGATGATATACTGTAAGCATATAACTATAGGGGTTAGGAATGGCGGTCCCCTAGAGGTGGGTTCCGTAGCAATCCCTTAATTCCCTATAATAGTGTGGCAGACGGGAAAAAAACACATAGGGATGGTGTTAGGGTTGCATCATCTGTGCAGTGTTGTTTTTTTAATCGTGCGGCAACTGTTGTATGTTTTTACAGTAACCGTGATATCATTACTATAAGCGTTACTCTCCCATTATTGAGAAATTGCACCGGTCACGTGTAATTATGTTTGGTAGTTGATAGGATTATGGCTGTGAAACGCTATTGTTGGCCCGCTGGCCGTCGTTCTTTGATACTTTCGATATTATAACTGCATGCGTTTGTCAGTTATCTTTGTAGCAATTCGTGCGGTCCGACCGATTTTGTGTACGGTCAATTGTGTCAGTGTTTTGATGCATCGTGTATGTCTGCATGTCTTGCTACCTGTGTGCCTGTTGTCCTGTTGCCTCGGCCACTGATCGGCCAACTCGCGAGTACCGGTGGGCGCGATCAACAGTGGGCAGCTAGAGAATGGACAGACCAACTGTGTGTGTCGTCAATATTCTCCTTCTACGCGCGTAGAGGCACGATGGAACGCATTTATTTTATTTTTCACGACGCTGAGAAATACGTGAAGCGTCGCGGTCTACTGTAGTGATGGACCGGCGGATGCGGTATTACCGTCGTGCGGTCAATAACGGTATACATGATAATGAGTGTCAATGTATACACTGATAGTACTTAGTACTTAAAGATACACTAGTTACCCTATACTATAAGTGTGAATGTATATGCGTGTAAGTGTGGAAAGTTAACTTAAGCATTGAGTGTGTGCACATAAGTTATACTTATAAGGGTATATGATATTCATGTGATAGTTCAATAGTTAATAGGTATGCAGACCTATAGGACTAAGAGATATGAATGTCTATCTAAAGTTAATATCCTATTAGTGTGTATGCAATTTCTAAATGCATGAGTGTTAGCATGTATGAGTGTACTTGCATACTAGTTAGTCATTACTTACATGAGTGCATGTATGTATGGATGATTCAATAGGATGGATGTATTGTCATGAATGTTGAGAGAATGTCAGTACATACTATTAGGACACTCGGTAACGGTTGGCGCCGAGTGTGGTCAAATTGTTCCCTACTCTTAATCTACAACCGTATACCTACTGCTAGAGGCTCACCATTACTTGACTTCATCAAATGTTACATCAAAACTTGGTCAGCTTGGTGGTGTAGTGTATGGGCAACTGACTCTTGATGAAAAGTCACAGGTTCATTTCCGAGCTGGGCACTATAAAGTCAACTAGGTTAACTGACCCTTACATCCTAGGTAAATCAAGTACCAGCCTGCATGACTGGGTTTAAAGTGGGGTGAGTTCACCTGTGTCAGGTCACAGGAAACGCTATGTGATCCCATATTACGTCCCAAAAGTTCTGCAGTTGCGATTGTTACTGAAGGCTATACTCAGCTTTAATCTTTAAAACTTACTATTCCACCACTGAGCAACTGCCTGCATCTCTGATGCATGTTTTGTTTTTAATGTTGGTGCATTGTCAAAATTCATGTACTTACAAGTCTTACATTACTATATACTCTAGGCACAATTACCATAATCATGATGCATTCTGTGTGGCCACACTTCTTGTCATCGGGTCTTGGTCTTGGGCTCGAGGTGTATCAAGCATAAGACCATTCCAGTGTGGTGTGTGTCTTGGTCTTGGTCTCGCAGTATAAAAGCCTTGATCTTGGACACAAAAATGGTCTCATTTACACCACTGAATATTTACATATTTACTTATATTTACATATAACATATTTACAGATATTTACATAACCACTGCTTATTTAAAGTTTGGTTATAGAAACATATGACATAAAAGTTGTATACAGTTTGAGTTTATGGAAAATAACTGTGCAGCTTCAGTTTTTTGCTTTGCAAGTAGTGAAAGCCAGAATTTTTTCCCTTTTTGTGCCACTTTTGATGAACTTTTTCTGGAGTTTGGTGCCCTTCTGCACACCATCCCAACCTACATTTGTATCATAATAAAACCGTAACAGGGTTGTTTTGTTTGAATACACATCCCAGATATGCACTGCATGGTATACATTCTACCAGCTGTTCTGTTTATGTAGATAATTTATTTCATAAATATTTCTGTTTGTGTTGCAGCTGGCAATACGACCAAACGTTATTATGGTCCACTGGACAAGCCTTTCGTGCAGATTGGCAAAGGCATAGTGTACTCAGCAGTTTTTGAGATTGTCAAAGGTGCATGTGACAATACGAGCATCACGGCGCAACAAATTCAGAAGGCTATAAGAGAAGGTCTGAACACAATCAGACTTCATCACCGTGAAGTGATTAGCCGACAACTGGGAACGCAGCATCTAGAAGAGAAATCAGACAGTTCAGAACCACAGTATGTTGAAGGATCAGAAGAGAATGAAGATGACCATGATGCACAGTAGCTGTGAAGAGAACACACCATTACGACTGTCTGCCAGATTTATCTGTTAGAACCAAACAGCAGATAGTGTGAGGACGTTTCCACTCTGTACATCTGAGTGTATGCTGTATACAAATTGCATTGTTTTGATTTTTGATTTAGATTTCATTAAGACGAAATTTCCGGCTGAGACTGAATCAGCAGTGCGCAAGGCTATCTCTGCAAAGTGCAACGATGAAGACAAGTGTGCAGCCAGAAAGGCGCATAAGACAGTGGGGGCTGCTGACACTGCAATGGCAATTGACGACTAACAGTAGCTGCGCCATTACTTGCGCTGCTGCCACCGACGTTTTTCCGCCACCGTGCGCATGCCACCAATGACAGTCGATCATCGCGCTACTCTTGCCATTCTGGACAGACAAATGCCGTCAGTGCACCGCTGTGGTGTGCTGGCAGTCTCTTGTTTAACTAGGCAAAGGCCTACGTAGCAGGCGGTGTAAAATATTTAGATGCAAGTTTACATTTAAGTCAGTACTCCCAAATTTGGGGAAGAGTGCCCTCAATAAATGGGACTTGACAGTGTTGGATACGATGACGGTAACTTCCTATGTTGTTGTGCAAACCAGTTAGGCATCAGTTACGCCATTGGTGCAGTTTAAAAATTTCTCCAAATTCGAGGAGGATCCCTATAAAATAAGTGAGGGTGCAGTTACAATGGCCTTGCTAGAGAGTTAGTGACAGTGACTTCCTATTGGCTGTCTGGACGAACCATTCAAGGTGTGTGACGTTTTGCTGCACGCAGTTTGCTAAGCTTGATTCCTTGTAAATGAGTATTAATTTTGAACTTTTCTAACTTGGATAGTTGTTCCATTAGGAGTTTTATACTCTCCAGTAACTGCGTATTTCACTGGAACTGTACTGTCGTTTACTGCGCGACTCCTTGTTAGACCTACTGCTGATTATATAATTATATACACTGTGTGTCCCGATAAAAAGTGGACCTTAGTGGTCGACGATGGAGCTGTTAGCAGGGTATATTGTGTATGTGTATATGAACTTCGTTTTTGGTCTATCATTCTGGTGCCATTTGGCTTAAATTTGTGATGTGAGTGTTAATTTGTACGTTACGAAACTCACTTCATGAAAGGAATGGTCGCGGTTCACAGACGTGTGTAGATGCATGACCGAGCATGAATGGACAGCTAGCTGTTGGTCCTGTTTGCAAATGGATCACATGTACTTACTGGCATTATATGAAGGGATTAGGCAGCGATACAGATACATTTGTCATTGATAAAGTGAACGCAATGTCTGCTGCACTTGTAGCAGTGTAAATGTGTTTGTACAATCAGTTACAGTAATCATACATTAGATCAGGCACATGAGCAAAACAATGCGATTGTTAAGGGCACAGGTGGTGCCGTTATTCTGCATCAATACATTATTGTGCAAACAGCGGCAGAATTCAGGAATGCCTGCATCAGACTTAAGAGGTAAACATGCGCATGTGAAACAAAAGATTCCGCAAGAGTCGCTGGACTATGTCCAGACTCATATTGCATCATTTCCTGTGAATGAGAGCCACTACACACGTGCACATAGTAAGGATAGGAAATATCTAAGCCCATCACTCAGTCTTGAATAGATGTATCACACGTATGTTTCTAAGTGTCAACAATCTGGTACTCATGCTGTTAAAAGCTGGGCATATCAGCATGTGTTCAATGCCAAGTTTAACTTGTCCTTTCATCCTCCTCGAAAAGACACTTGTAAGAAGTGTGATATTTACAAGGCAGCTGTTACAGCTGTAATAGACAAGACACAGAAGCAGAAAGTACGGGCAGATCATGAATTACATCTGCGTAAGGCAGAGGCTGTACGAAAGTCGCTAAGTGAAGAAAAACAAAATTGCAGTATCAACACTGATCACGAATCGATCACGTTTGATCTGCAGAAAGTGCACAGCACGTCGCTGCAACAGAAAGCTACTAAAATAAATTACAAATTGCACAGAATATGCAACAAACAAACACATTATTATGTTACTCTGAGTTAATAACAATATAACTGCGTAAATTGCCAAAGGTTCAGTGTATTTCAATGACACAGCGATTTTATATTTGTGTGCAATATGTTTTGGTGCGTTTTCTCAAATTGCGTTGCAAGTTACTTGGTTCACTGTTGCCCTCACGGGCTCATATAAAGACAGAAGGTGTAGCACTTGTAGCTTCATTGAGGTCCATTAGAGTCTGTTAATAAACCACTGGATTTTTTTATCAATCAAATACAAACAAGATCAGTATTTTGCTGAGCATCCGCTGTTTGTATCGTCTGAAACGCTGCCTGTTGGCTTTTGCTATGACGTGGTTAATAAGCAAAACAAACTTCTGTACGATACTTATGAGTACGTTTCAACTGAGTGTAACTTGCGGTCGCTTCTGGAAAATAGAGATTTCATGGAGCTTATTTGTAACAACACCCAGTCAGAGGAAAATAGCATAAAAGGGTTTCAAAATGGTGAGTGATATGCTAGCCATTTTTTCTTCAGTCTCTCTGATAAGTTTTCCATAAAGATTCAGTTATTTTTTGATGGCATGGGGACTACCAATCCATTGCGTGGTCAGTCCATCACTTGTAATGTTGGTGTGTTTTATTACACTATTTTGAACTTGCCACCTATGCTCAATTCATGTTTTGAAAATGTTCACCTGTTGGCTAGACATGAAGACACATGGGTAGAGACCAGTTTTGGAAAGATTTGATGCTGAAATTAACCATTTTACATGGTTTTCAAGTTACAGAAAACTTTGTTCTTGACCCGATGCACACTCTTCTTGAAGGTGTAGTGCCATTTGAGTTGCATTGCATCCTGACACAACTGGTAAATGTCAAGGGACATTTTTCAATGGCAGATCTAAATTCTCGACTGCACAGCTTCTTTGAGAAAAACAGTGTTGACAAAGGTAACAAACCACCAACAATAAATCCCTTGCAGACTTCTCAGACTGTGTTGTCTCCGTCAATGAAGGCAGTGCAGATGTGGTCACTGTTGAAGTATTTGCCTCTCTTTACGGGGAATCTTGTTCCTGCTGATGATCTGCACTGGCTGTTTTTGCTTCAGTTGTGTGAGTTGGTGGATTTTGTGTTTGCACCAAAATTCACCAAGGGAATGGTTGCATATTTGCGAGAGATAATTTCTGATCATTTGAGGGCGTTTCAAAGTCTGTGTGGGCATATTTGTAAACTTAAGCCAAAGCGGCATTTTTTTGCTGCACATGCCGACAATCATATTAAAGAATGGGCCATTGGTTACAATGAGGTGTTTGTGTTATGAAATGAAAAACTCATCTTTTAAGAAATCTGCAGGTGTTGTTTGCAACCTTGTCAATATTTGTAAGACACTTGCATACCGACATCAGTGCAATGCTTTTTACTTGCGCTTGTCTAAGCAGTATCTGAGAATGTCTTCTGTTACAGTTGGACTGTAGACAGAGTGGCTATGGACCTGCAGCTCAGTATGGTTTTCTTTTTCAAGTTGCTAATTTCGGTTATAATACTGTCTTTTCCAAATATATCTAATATTATATCGTGCACATTGTTTATTTATGTTTTCGTCTTTGTCTCACAGCAGTTTGTATATGCCTATGTGAATAAACTTGTAGTGAGCGATTTTGCAACAATACTGTTTGCATCCCCTAGGCGCCCTACTAACTTGGCTGGCCTGACTTAATTCACGTGCCGGTGAGTCGCCCACCGGATGAAGAGGTGATTCCCATAATTAAGCCTAGGGACCACCCCTCTAACACTGAATTTAGTTGTGTCACTAAAACACTTATACATATCAACCGCAATGGCCAAATCATCAAGAGGATCTGTATCAGATGAAAAGTCTTTGGAAAAATGTTTAGAATGTAATGCCAAAGTCCTTAAAAAAGACAGCGGTACGCAATGCGAAATATGCGAGAAATGGTGGCATGCTAAGTGAAAGACAACTTGCGATCAAAAATGAGTCCAAGAAATTTGGTTTCTTCAACCACGGGTATGAGAGTACCATTCAAGGTAAGTGATGGATCTAGATGTGCTTTACGGAGTCTGCAAAAGTGCATGCAGACTGTTTTAGAAGGAGAGAATTTGAAGCCATTGGTATCAGCCCAGACAGAGAGTTTATTGAGACAGCGTTGAATGTGTCTCTCGATGATGTTGATATATTTAGACCGATAGCAGATCAGGAAATCATCCACGTAGAGTGAACATTCAACACCAGGAGAGATGGCTTTAACTATTGAGTTGATCTTTAGACCAAACAAAGTGACAGAGAGGATACTTCCTTGAGGAACTCCCATTTCCTGGTCGAACAACTGAGAGTAGTAAGCACTGAGTCTTACTTGGAATTGCCTGTCGCTGAGAAACCCTTCGATGAATAAAGGAAGCCTGCCACGAAGGCCGGCATCATGTAAGTCTTTCATGATTCCATATTTCCAGGTAGTATCGTAAGCCTTTTCTAGATCGAAAAATACAGCCACACAATGTTGCCGTTGTACAAAGGCTTCTCTGACAAATGTTTCAAGGCGAACAAGGTGGTCTGTGGTACTGCGACGCTTACGGAAGC
>Ga0209681_1000127_pt1 | contig 19208 bp, 3 predicted proteins | sample WorMetLIZISLAND2_3_FD_187416 | JGI IMG/M metagenome (GOLD analysis project Ga0209681, IMG submission 187416) | Marine gutless worms symbiont microbial communities from Max Planck institute for Marine Microbiology, Germany - Olavius clavatus LIZARD... ... | reverse complement strand
CTGGGGACAGCATGCTACCAGCCTACCAGACTTCGTCGTGGCACAGCCTACCATCACATCATTCTGTGCTGCTGAATCTGTTTTCATGGACTTTCTGACGGTCTCAACACATGTTGGACTTTGGTCTTGTAACGTGTTCTGCACTTGCACCATGTAAACCTTGTCAGCTGATGATGATGATGATGAGCCAGGAACACTGTCATGGCAAAACGTTTTACAGGCCAGATGCCCTTCCTGTTGTCAAAGCATTGATTGCAGTCTGACTGTTATAATAAATGTAAGAAACATACATACAGCTTAAATGAGAGATAACGTACAGGGTAGGCCAAAAAGCAAGCCTTTTTATCCGCTTGTACAGTTGTACTGCTCCATCTGTCTCTCTGTCTATCCGTTCATCTGTCTGTCTGTGATGTTGTGTTTTTTGCACTGTGGCTAAACGATACATCCTACAGCAAAAGTGTCTGACGGAGTGAATAGGAAGTGCCCCCTACGAACACAAGTTTACAACTTTCAACCCCCTACAATGATGTATGCCCTGAAACACCCACTTCTTGAACCGTAGACATTGGTGCCATCTGGCAAATTAATTAAGACCATACTGCAAACAAGCGAACTGCCAAAATTTCCACATCTGGAATAGACGCAGCATGTCAGCATGCAGCAGGGCTATTCCAGACAACGCCTTTCGATCGGGTCCTCAGTGACAACCAACTGTCATAGTTTTTGGCACATATACACTATAAGAAATTTGCAACTGGAGGATATAGTTAGTCCACCTAATATGGTTTGTGTAAGTGGGCATGTAATATCTTGCTTACAACTTTACCTATGTTTGTACATATACTACCATTTATGCATAGCAAATACAATTCATGTTAGTAAGAGACATAATGCAAATTGCAGCACATTATTGAAATGTTATCCACGCTCATAAAGGATTCATTGCTGTACAACTGTCCACAGCTATCACATGCTTGAAACCAGTGATTATGTGAATTGTGTCGTCCGCTGCCATATCAATAATTTTCCAACCATGAGGCCTACCTATTACTCGGAAAATAAGTAATATTCATAAGTGTGATTCTTTTTAAAGAATTTTTTTCTGAAATTTTGACAAAAATTAACAGTTATTACTATCGAAATAAAAGGTCGACTATTTTGGAACAGTGTATAGGAGTGAAGATGAGTGAAGTCATGGTGAAGATTTTACAGGGTAGTGTATTTACATAGTCCGTTTTAGATGGGCTAACCATATATCCTTCAGTTGCTAATTACATCAATAACAAGAAAGGCCTGCTGAATCGGAATACAATAGCGGCAGTGGCTGAAAGGCCTTTTTTCATACCCCTCTCGCATTTGGCGCCCCCGCTTCCTATCTTCCCGTTGGAATTTCAGGGTGCCATTCCGCGTGAGGAAACTAGAGTCATGGGGCGAAGTCATGTGGTGAAGATTGCGTGATCCTATCTTGAACTGTCTTTGACTGATCCACCCGTGTGACAGACAGCGGGACGGACAGACGGACGGGCGTTAGCAAAGAGCGCGCTATAGCATATATGCTATCGCGCGCTAAAAAGTCTTACTTTTTTGATCCACCCTGTAGACCCTTGTATAGAAGGCAGTGATGTTGATGTTGTATATTAGTGAACATTAAGTGATTTCCAGCTGAGTAGTAGATGATCATTTGAGACAAGCAGCTGCAGCATTTAAACTCTCGTAAAATGATGGCATAGCAACCGATTTTTTGTTACTCAGTATGTGTATATGTCAGCTTTACATGTGTTGTTGTTGTACAGATTTGCCTAGCATCTTCAGTGGACGAGGGATTGGTTTTATTGATCCACATGAGCAGTTCTTCAAGACCGATGGTCCGCGGCCACACCCAACATCATCACACATGTGGGACTTTGTCGCCGACAGAACAGAAATAGCTCGTCTTGAAGACCAGTTTGCTCCTTTTCTTCAGCCACTGTTTGGAGTCACTGCCAAGACGTTTGAGACTGGCTACTTTAATGGCACCATTTTTCGCTTTCCTCTGCGAATGGAAGCTGATCAGTCAGATCTCTGCCAGACTGTGTATAGTCCACAGAAAGTGAAGGATCTTTTTCATTCACTGGAGGCTGATGCGCACATTCTGCTGTTGTTCTTGAATAAGCTGAAGTCGATCGAAGTTTATGAGAAAATGTCCAACAGTGTGGCACCCACGCTGTTGATGACAGTCAAAATATCACAAAGTACAGAGGAGGAGGTGACTGCAAAGCGAGCTGAACTGATTGAGCAAATTGATAAGTGGCAAACTGGCGGCATTCAAACTCCAGTTTCTGTTACATACACTATGACAAATGAACTCATTCAACACCAGCATCCAGAAACCAAGGTGACAACTCACTCCTGGATAATAAGTCAGTTTTATGGTTGTGATGTCGATGTGTCTTCTGCGAAGAAATCAAGTAATTCTCTTCACTTACTGCCGTGGGTTGCTGTTGCTGTCCCAGTCCAGTCAGATGATTTCAGAGACAGACCTCGTGGTCACATCTTCTGTTTTTTACCTCTGCCGTGTGAGCCTGAAAGTCCTACTGGGCTTAGAGTGCATGTACATGGCTATTTTGCAGTGGACCAGAACCGACGCCACATTAAGAGAAGAACAGCAGAGCAGATGAGTGAGAAGATTACCGATGAAGCAATTCTGTGGAATGAATACCTTATATGCTGCTTATTGCCAAAAGCTTTTGTCAGCTTGGCGCAGTACATAGCCAAGACCTGCTCTGTTGAGAATGCTGTACTTCGTCATAATTTGATTTATTCTGTGATACCTGACATGACTGCAGTTACTGTACACTGGAAGCCACTTGCACTCAACTTCTTTCAGCAGTTGCCACAACTGCCCGTATTCTACAGTCCTGTAAATCAAGGAAGATTTCTTCCAATGAAGGATGTTTGGTTTGATGATGTCGAAGACGTAGATTCTTTGACAGGATTAATTCGACGCATACTGCTTGAGAATCAAACTGACTTGGTTTCTGTACCTTCATACATTCTTCAGCAGCTTGGTTCCTCAGCTGCCCGTGTTCCAGCAAAGCTTGTCTGCACTGCACTGAAAAACATAGACTCTGGGCTGTCACTGAAAGGTACTGAAAGAATGCTGCTACTGAGATATCTAGTTGATGGCCTGAGCTCTAACATGGAAGATCTTGTCGGTACCAAGCTACTGCCTCTTGCAGACGACACTTGGACAGAGTTCAAACAGTCCACAGATAATAACTACATTTATATTGACTCTTCTGAACACAGAAGGTTACTTCTGCCCGGCCTTGACAAACTGTTTGTCAGATCTGATGCTGTGGATTTATGTAACTGCATCATGACAAAAGCTAAACCAAGTAAGACATAACTTTAATATTGTGTGTTTGCAGCTGTTGTCTTTCATGGCATAAAACTTCTGCCAGTTAGTTAGTTATTATATCAGTCAATCTAAGTAAAGTCAGTCTAAGTAAAACACTGATTTAGTACTTCCACTGTTTAAACTCTCTGTGCATTGCTATTTTAACTAATGCTTAATACTATTTTTACTCCTCGTGTGCTACGTTCCTGTTGTATTGAAGAGGAGTATATGATGTCATTGTAAGTGCACATATTGACGACTGACCGACCAACGACTCACTTCACACGGTGGAAAATTTCAAATGATCATAACTCTACAACAGGTCATACAAGCCACTTCATGTGTGGTTCTAGGGTAAGATTTTCGGGGTCGGCCAACTGAAAGGCACTACTTCCTGTTGGACCAAATTCAAGATTGCATCTGGCAGCCATTTTGAAAAAAATTTCAAATGACAATTCTGCAGTGCATGAGCTGATCCACTTTGTGTATGTTCGAACTCCATACTTTGCCCTTGAACACTATATATCACTGTTGATGCATATGATAGGAGATTGGAGACTTATTTGCAAGGGAGGGTAGCTAGCCGACCTGCAGTATGAAGAGAACGAAATGAGAGAGCAGCTTTAGAGAAATAGACGAGAAAATAATACGTGATGAATATACATTAGATCGGACTAGACTGGACTGGACTGGAATTGATTGGATTGATTGATTCGTTGATTCATTGATTCATTGATTGGTCACAGTCTAAAATATTTTTTGTTTGTACATTTAGTCAGTTGACAATCTAGGCAAAACAGTCTCATTCTTGATGTAATGGAAGTGACTGTTGTGTTGTGCTTCAGGAACTACACAACTTGCCTCACTGAATCCCAATGCTGTAGCAGAGTTGATGCGTACACACCTGTTTTCACCAGCTGCGCAGTCTTGCAATGAAGTCAACATCGTGGACATTAACTTGACTGACACTTGGGTTGAAGACATTTGGCAGTATATAGGTCGATATTTTCCTGCCAACTTGACACCATTTCATGACCTTCATATTCTTCCATGTGAAAATGGAAAGCTCACCAAACTACAGGCACGTGGTACAGTTATCGTTTTAAATCACAGTGTTTCTTCACTACCAGACTCCATTCAGGAAATATGCAAAGCTGTCAGTGTACGAGTAGTCAGAAACATGATTGCACCCATATGTACTCATAAAGCAGTTTGGGGTGAGTACATTTTACAACCAGATGCTTGTGGACTGATGACTGCACTAACACGGCTAAACAGCAGTCAGGTTGTGTCAGGATTTCAGTCTGTAAGTGATAAAAGTAAGAGAGAATTCCTAGAGTATGTAGCAAGTGGAGCAATAAACAATGCCGCAGTGATAAATACTGGTTTCAGTTTACTGCGCATTTTACCAGTATTTTGGACCATGCATGGCAGTGGCTTTCAACCGTCATCTTTTGTGAGTTTGACTGAAGTGACTAGAGCAGCGCCAACAGAATGTATACCAGTCTGCTTTCCTGAGCGCTTGCTAGATTCTAGTTCACTGAATGTTCAGCGTTTGCTGTCTAAACTGAATGTCAAGACAACGACTCTTCAGGATGCTCTGACCAGTCTCGTGTTTCCAGCCATCAACAACAAGAAATATACACATGAGCAAGTAGCTGAAGTGATGCAGTTCATTTTTGACAGTTGGTCACAATTTCAGAATTCAAAGCCATTGAGAGATCACATGAAGAATGTCAGATTTGTCACACGACAGACTGGAGAACTTGTAGCTCCATGTGACCTCTTCAATCCACATGACTCCAGTTTGATGGCTATGTTCCGTGGAGAAGATGTGTTTCCAGTTGGTGTCTTTAGTGAGGAATCGTACACAAATGTGCTTAAGCAACTTGGTCTCAAAGGAGAGGAGTCAGTTACAGGAACTGACGTGTGGCACATAGCCAGCAGGCTTAATGCAGTGCAGTGCTGTGATGCAGATGCTGCATCTGCTTGTCTTCAGTGTGCAAATGAACTTCTCAAATTTCTTGAACGGCACTGTGATCTTTTGGCGAGTTATGTTCCTAGCTGCAATGATACCTTGCTGAATCTTCTTAACAAAGTCAGATGGGTACCAATTTTGAGATGCAGGCCAGATCGTTACCCCGGGCTATTAGAATTTCGTGGCGAAAATTACTGCAGTTTGCTTGCAAGTCCGTCAGACGTTCTTTCATCAGAACACCGTTTCCTGATTGGTTCTGTCAAACAGTGTTTAGACATATCAGTCTGCAACATATCAAGACTTGCAGCAAAGTTTGCGTGGACGAGAGAGCCCAACATTGATGACGTTATTCAACATTTGCAGAATGTGATACACGTTTCTAGAGACATGGAAAGGATTGATCTGGATTGTGAATGCATTGTGAAAGAAATCTATGCATACTTGAATGATCATGTAGAAAAACTGAGTGAATTTGTTCATCAGCTTAATGAGATGAGCTGGATTGTTCACGCAGATGGCTTTGCACGAACTAGTGAGGTTGTCAGAAAGAAGCCATTTATGGATCTTCAGCCATATGTGTATGTTTTGCCACCAGCATACCAGAAATTTGAGGACCTTTGGAAAACAGTTCATATGTCTGACAGTTGTAACTTAGTTGCAGTTCTAAAGAGCATAGCTACTCGGTATAAGGATCAGCCATTTACACAAGATGAAACAAAAAGAGACCTGCAGTATGTGGTAAACATTCTGAATGAAATAGCTGGATTTGCAGACTTGCACAAGTATCGTGACAGTCTCTTAATTCCAGTGGATGCAGGTGATGGATGTCTGCAGATGCAACCCATTGATGAATGTACATACTGTGACAAGGAATGGTTTCAACAGGGCTTTGATGTGTCTGATGTAGCTAGTGACGTCTTTCTGGTACACCGACTTGTGCCCACTAGCACTGCTGAAAAGTTGAGGATTCACAGCATTGTCAGTCGCATGTTAAAAGCAGAAGAACTTCACATTGGCTTGGCATCTTATGGACAACAACCTGAGCCTCTTACTAAGCGTCTGAAGAAAATTCTTAATGATTACACAGATGGTTTAGCAGTCATTAAGGAACTTATCCAGAATGCTGATGATGCTGGTGCAAATGAAGTAAGATTTCTGTATGATGAACGAGAGAATAGTGATGCTAGGACAACGCTTCTGGATCCTGGAATGAAAGCTGTCCAAGGACCAGCACTGTGGGTCTACAATGACAAATCATTCACAACGGAAGACTTTGAAAATCTTGTGAAGATAAGTGGAGGTTCAAAGGAACATTGCAAAGATAAGATTGGACGTTTTGGAGTTGGATTCAATGCTGTTTATAATCTAACAGACTTGCCTGCTTTAGTAAGTCGAAATCATGTGGTGTATCTGGATCCTCACACAAAGTATCTCAACAATGCAATTCGTGACAAAAGTAAGCCTGGCATAAAGCTTGACTTGAACTCTGGCAGAAGACGTCTGCAGTATTTCTCTGATCAATTCAAGCCATTTACTGGAATTTTTGGCTGTAACCTAAATGCCAATGCGGCAGAAACTGAGTACCCTGCAACGTTGTTCAGGTTTCCTCTTAGAACCCAAGAGCAGAGTGGCTGCAGCGAAATCTGCAACAAATGTTACAGTCGAGAAGAAATGATGACTTTGCTGTCGCTGTTTCAAAAGTCTGCTGATCACCTACTGCTGTTCACACAGCATGTAAGAACTGTGTCAGTTTTTCATCTTGCAGCTTATGATGAACCAGATAACATGAAAGAGTTATATTGCATTACTAAAATCATTGAAAAAGTTCTTCGTTTTCCAAAGGCTGGTGACCAAACTAATTGCTGTGCATTCCTGCCGTTGGCAGCCAGTTTGCTGAAGACAAAGAATGTTAACACTAAGAAGCTGGAATCCTCCTTGCTGCTCAGAGTTAGTGTTAACATTAGTGCAAATGGTGGACAGTTGCTGCATACTGATGATGCAGAATCTCACACGACACACTGGCTTGTGTCATCCTCTGTTGGTCAACAAGAATCACTTCGAATGTCATCTGAAAGGTCGGATCTTATATCAGTTGCAGGAGTTGCAGCTCAGCTAGAGAATCATGACGGTCAGTTTTCACCTCACAGAGCTCCAAGCTGTGGCAGTGGCCAAAAAGGAGGAATTATTTTCTGTTTCCTTCCACTTCCACTCACTAAAAGTACTTTCCTTCCAGTTCACATTAATGGGTTTTTTGCAGTTACTTCCAGCAGAATGCATCTTGTTGAAAAAACAACTAATGACAAGGTTGATGACCGAGCAGTCTGGAATGAACTGCTGATGAAAGATGCTGTAAAGCTGGCTTACGAAAATCTGCTACAAGATATGCTACAGCTCTGTAAAATGTCAGACTCACTGTTGATTTGGCCCATGCACAAGCCTGTATCAGAAGCTGGCATTCTATCATGTATGACTGATAACTTGTATACTGATCTTTTTGAAGAAAATGGACCTACGGTATGCAACATAAACGGCAGGTATGTGTCTTTGAGTCATTGCCGGATGTTGGAAGCAAACTTTAGACAGAGTGACGTAGCTGATGCTGCACTACAGGTGCTGACTGTGCTGGCAGAAAGTGCCAACTTTGAAGTGATAGATTTGCCAGTAGATTTGTTGCAGTCCATGCTGCAAACATCTGCCAGTCATAGACTGCAGGAGCTGCAGATTGGCAAGCACGAATTTTACTCACAATGGTTCTTGCCAAATATTGTCACTGTAGACACAACACTACGAGATCAGCTGGTCTTGGCTGCTCTGTTTGACAACGATGTGTGCAAGTTATTGTGCAATTTTCAGTGCATACCATCACTACCCAATGGCTTACTAAGGAAACCATGTGACCTTGTCCATCCACAGTCAAGTCTGGCAGTGTTGTATGATGAGGAAGAAGGAAGATTTCCTCAGTTTGGAAGCCATTGTCATGAGAAACATCAGAAGAATGTTTACGAAAAATTAGTGAGCATTGGTATGAAAAATAATGATCTGTCATGGCAAGAACTTTCAGATCGATGTGCCATGATTCCTCAGAAAGATGAGATTTCTGAGAAACGACTGTCAGTTGTGATACGTCTGATGAGTGCGAAGGCCAAGCATGTTTCCACTGCAGATATGGAATATATTGACAGGATAAGAAAAGTGCAGTTTCTTCCTGTCTGTACCAAACCAACTGCATTTCCACTACCATGGAAGGGTGATGAGTGTGCGAAGTTTACATCTTGTGAAGAAGCATATCTCTCAGGTGTTCAAAATCTGGTGTGCTGCAGTTTTCCTGTCATTGATGACTATGTGACGTTCAAAGACAAGCACATACAGTTAAAAACACTGTTCCACTTGCTGGACAAGCCAATCAGCGTGTGTACAGTTTTGTATCAGTTGGATTGTGCCATCTGTCACACACATGAACATACAAACAATGCCAAAAAGCTACAAGAAATATGTGAAAATGTGTACTCTTTCCTTGGAAAAGAAATTGAAAGTACAGAATATGCACAGAAAATCAGAAATGAACTATGTCAAAAGAAGTGTATATTTGTTCCAAATAAATGTATGTTCATGCATCCTTCAGACTGTGCAAAGAAACTTCCAGTAGCAGCTGAAGCTCTGTTGCCTTACTTGTATAAAGTTCCAAGGACAATGTACAGTATTCATGGGGCACTGCTGGATGCCATTGGTGTAAAGGAATGTTTTGAAGCTGCAGATTACATTAGAATTCTGCAGCAAATGCACGATGTACATTTGAATGTTCCACTAAACAGTCATGACCTTAAAGTTGCATTAGGTATCATTAACACCTGTTTAACTGGATTCTCCATGCTACCTAAGCCTGAAGATATGGTGGTATATGTGCCAAGTCTCGACGGAATCATGCGTGCAGCAGACACTCTTTGCTTTAACAGCTGTCAGTGGATTACTGTCAGTGATGTCATGCTTTGTCATCCAAAGATTCCATATGAAGCAGCAAGCAAACTTCAGATAAAAACCATACAGCAGGAATACTTCATGCAGAATTCTATTGGCATTCCATTTGGTCAGAAAGAGAAGTTGGTAACTCGAATACGCAAAATTCTTACAGGATATCCTTTTGGCAAAGGTATTCTGAAAGAGATGCTGCAGAATGCTGATGATGCAGGAGCAACTGAACTGCATTTCATTAATGATGAGCGTCAACTGCCAGCAGAACGTGTGTTCGATAAAAGCTGGAAACCTTTGCAAGGACCAGCACTTTGTGTCTATGACAACAAGCCATTTACACAGAATGACATTGCTGGAATTCAGAACTTGGGTGAAGGCAGTAAGAGTGATGACCCCACAAAAACTGGACAGTATGGTGTGGGTTTCAGTTCTGTCTATCACATAACTGATGTGCCATCACTTCTCACTTTTGTTAACAATGAACAGGTTCTTTGCTGTTTTGATCCACACTGTCGATATGTACCTGGAGCTACACCAGATCAGCCAGGTAGGATGTTAAATAACATGTCAACACTACAGAGAAAGTTTCCAGACGTATTCCATGGCTATTTCAATGACCAATTTGGCGATGAACAGTGTAGCTTATTCAGACTTCCATTGCGAAATGGCGAGCTTGCTAAAGAATCGGAAATTTCACAGAAGCCTGTCACATCAAAAGATGTAGTGAAGCTTTTTGATGAATTTAAGAGTGACATGTATGTTTCACTTTTATTCCTGAATTCTGTGAAAAGGATTTGTCTGAGAAATGTGGACGCACAATCCAGCTTACTGACAACAACTTACTCTGTAACGGCGAAACTGTCTCCAGATGATGAAGAGAAACGTGACAGATTTCAGAAGTCAGTGAAGGAAATTGCAAAGCAACTAAAAAACGGTGAATGTATGCTGAAGGATGTTGGTGTGCATGAAATTACATACCGTCTGACAACTGAAGACAGCTGTGGTATCTCTGATGAGTGGATTATTGTGCAGCGTCTTGGTTTTGAAAATCCAGAACAAATTCCTTTCAGTGTTAATTCTGCCCATGAATGTAGAGATCTTGCACTTCTACCACGAGCTGGCGTTGCATGGCATACGAAGAGCAACCGTTATTATGGCAACAAATCAAGCCATCTTTTTTGCTTTTTACCACTTCCAGTACAGTTGGAGCTACCAGTTAGTATCAATGGACATTTTGTTCTGGATTATGAAACTCGAAGACATTTGTGGAGGGGTGAAAAAGATGACTACAAGACAGAATGGAACAACTGTCTGATGGAAAAAATAATTGCTCCGGCATACTGCACACTAATACATACAGTGCAACAACAGTTACTGCCAATCCAGCAGCAGTTATTCGTGAAGTATTTTGCACTATTTCCGTCAGTTGTGAAAGGTGGCAACAGTTACATTTATAAGCTGTCAGTAGCAGTATATCAGCGTCTGCAGTGCATGACGGTACTACCTGTTCGAAACATAGACTCTGCCAATGAACAGGACAAGTTTCTATGGATTAAGCCTGTGAAGGATGGAACTGTTGATGGATTCTTTGATGACCTAGCATCACACATTAAACAGAATGAGCAGCCTTGTCTTCCAGTTGTAACATCTAAAAGGGCCACTGACAAGGAAAACCACGAAGTTGTCAGAGATGTTCTCATCAGCTGTGGTTTCTTGCTGTTTGAGTGTCCTATGCACGTCTATGACAACTTTAAGATGGCTGGAGTTTTGGTGAAGGAAGTTAGTCCCAAGGCAGTACTTGAATTCTTCAGGTCTTATCAAAGATCAGATACAAGATGTCGAGTGACAGAAGTTGATGTTCCTGTCAGTGAGACACCATTTGAGAATGTGAAGAAATTGTGCACATTGTTGAAGTACTGCACTCAGACACCAGAATATAAACAGTTGCTCAGTGAGTCACCTCTGCTTGTCACCAGTGATGGTTGTTTGCGGGTGTTTGATGCCTCCTCAGTGAAGTATGAGTCTCGTTTTGCTGATATATTGCCTCACATTCCTGATCAGTTCTTTCATAAAGAAGTCTTCTCAGTGCTGCAAGTTAGTCCTAGATCAGATCACTATCTTTGCAAAATGCTGACTGTGGAAAACTTTGTAAAAGAACTGCCAAGCATCCTGCCAACTGATGTGTTCTGTGGTGCTCATAAACGTGTAACATTCAGCCAGTTAGAATCTTTGTCAGTTATACAGAATGCTCAGAATTCTGTGCGTTGGTTAAAGCATGTTTGGGCATTCTTGCAGAGTATGACGGACAACTCGCCACAACAAACAGTTGCTGTTCTCAGGCCATTAGCAGAGTGGTGTGTATTGCCTGCCTGCAACAAAAGTCAGCAACAACTCATTCCTGTGATGAATGCACACTGTGTGTTACAGTCAACTGGCAGTATTTTTACAAAAGCACTGGATAACATTCTGACTAAACTTTGTGTTCTGAGACCTTTGGTTTTAGGTCATCACAGCGCTTATGGCAGTGAGTTCTATTACAAACTGCTGGGCAGTATCGAAAATGCAGAGAATGTTATCAATGCAGTGGAAGAAGCCCAAAAATATGGAAGTTGCTTGCTTTGCAAACTGACAATCAATGAAAGTGAAACATTGCTTACTTACTTTATGGAGCACATTTCTCTTCTGCAGCAAACACCAAACTCAATTCCCACAATTCGGAGACTACCAATTTTCCGCACTGTTTGCAATAAAGTAGTCAGTATAGAAGGCTGTTGTGTGTATGTTTTGCCAGAAGACATTCCAGTCACAGACATGGATGCATGGTATACAACCAGTGGAATAGTATTTTTGAAGAGCAATATCAGAATGAAGGAATTGTTTGCCTTTTTGGGATGTAAACATCTTACACCCACAGAAGTTTATTGCTCTTTCATTTTTATGCATTTCGAAATGTTGTCCTCTCGTGGCCGCTATCAACATCTTTTATATGTTAGAGACAAGCTGTTGCCAAGACTGCGGTCACAACTTGAGTTTGATACAGTGACAGGAAAACTCAGACATTTGCACTTCATACCAAGATCGTGCTCAGGTGAAGACTGTGGTTTAGCAACCGCGTCTGAGTTTTATGATGATTCCATTGAGCTGTTTCGTGCTATGCACCCAAAAACGGACTTTGTACCTGAACCGTACAACAGCTGGACCACGTTCTTACGAGAATGTGGTATGATACATGACGTGTCACAGGAAATGTTTCTGCAGTATGCGAAGCAAGTAGCTGTTTCTGGTGAATATGAAATCAGTGAAGAAACAGCTATGCAGTCTACTGCACTGCTAAAGCACTTGTTTACCAGACCAGATGTGCATGATCAGCATTTCCTACAGAAGCTTAGGAACATTGCATTCATTGTTCCGCACAGTGTTGGATCAGTAAAAGAGAATTTCCACCCACAGTTTGGGAGACGGAACAGCAGTGGAAGCCTACATCTTGTCACATTTGAAGGCTCCATCAGTAGCACTTATGCAAATGCTGTATGGTCTGTTCAGTCTATAATTAATGCATCTGTCTTCAGTAACATACCAGCAAACACAGTAAAATTTGTTTGTTCTGAGCTGAAATTTGATCGAAAACCAAAGTTGCAGAACGTTGCTCAGCATGTTCAACAGTTGACTTCCAAGCTAGTTTCAGAGATTAGCCAGAAGAAACCCTTTGAGGTTGGTGTTCTCGGTGATGTACTGAAGTCAGTGTACAACATATTGCAGAACAATAATTTGCCAGATGCTGTAATTACTGTGTTAAGCATGTCACCTTGTGTTATTGATGTTGCAAGGCACCTGTTACTTAGACCACAACAGATAGTTCTGCGGATGCCAGAAGAAGTCGAAATTGAACCGTATCTTATTTCCATTCCACTTGATTTGGGCCCATACAATGCTCTGTTCAGCAAACTCGGTGCTAGTCCGTCATTGACAATAAACCAATATGTCATGGTTTTACAAACTGTTTATGAAGAATCGAATTCAGAGGAGTTGCATCCTAATGAAATGACAGCTGTGCATAGAGCAATGAAAGGTTTTTTCACCATTCTCAAATCAACACAAACATGTGATTCTCTGACTACTGGTTTGTACTTATTGGGAAGAGACAAGAAAATGCATGAGGCGTCAACACTAATATTTGACGATTTGCATACAAAGCATAATATCACAGACTTGGATCAGCCTTTCTTTGTAACATTAGAAAAGTGCAACATCAACATTTCAGTTGTAGAAACTCGTCAGTTACTTAGAAAGTTGCCTGCTACTGCACAACCACAGTTCCTGTCTGCAGTTGTAACAGAAGTTGTGGATACTAATCATGAAGTTGTGGAATGTGAGCTAGCACAGTGTGTTAATGCCAAACTTCAGTCAGAACAGTTCAAAGAAGCCATAGTCCGCCTTGCGTTGCACTCACTTCCGAAAGATGTAGAACAACAAGATATCGAACTTGCTAATAATGCTGCGGAACGACTGAAGATGATTGAGATTGTTGGAGTTAACCAGTTAAAGACCTACTTGACTTTCAAAGGAGAGAGAATTGTAGAATGTGATCGACTACTGTATACAGTACTTGAAAACAGCAGTGGTGCGTCCAAGTGGAAAGTTTATTTCTGTGTGCAGGAGAAGCAGCAGGAAATATTTTGCTGCAAGTTTTCTGACATAGTGTGTGATATCATGAGCGAGTATCCCAGGTTACGTTCAGTTATCATTTTACGACTTCTTCATTGTCCATCCAACACAGAACATGATGAGTTGGATTCATTGGACATAAAGCAACACACAGGGAATCCAACAAATAAGGAAACATATCTGCCAGTACCAGGAACGTTCGTTCCTATTATTCACCATCATTTGCTGAGACGAGACATTCCTCTGATGAAACCTGGAGATTATGCAGCACTTGAGAAAGATGATCCGGCAGAGAATGATGAGACTGGCGAACCCACATACATTATTGTTCAAATACTTGAACAGAAAAATTGTGATACAGCTGTTGCACCATTTGATGCTAAGTACACAGTTGACATTGGTCGTGGCCAGTCAGCGACTGTTTCTGTAGCTTTGCTATATGTATTTGCACGACAGGTCACATGCATGGCATCTAACGATGGCTCAGACGATACGGCGTTTCAAAAGAATCATCCAGTGGATTATGATGAAGTCATTAACGACCTGAAGACAACTCTTACAGACGCCTGGAAAATGGAGAAACCAGTTAGAAATAAAATACTCAAGCGTTTGATACTTCAGTGGCATCCTGACAATAGCACTCACATTTCAGATTTGGCAAACAGAGTTACTCAGTTCATTCTGTCTGCAGCTGATCGTCTAGACAACGGTTTGCCATTAAATGACAGTAATGCAGGAGGTGCGTCATCATCACCTTCAACTACATACAGCAGCAGTAGCAGCAGCTTCTGTCAGAGTTACTATCAATACATGAGCCAGAGAGCTACAGAACATCGACAGCGACAAAAAGAGTTTGAGCAAAGTTACATACATAACACATCACATGTCGTAAAACGGAAAAAACAACGCTTCTTTCAAACTTTCTACTCTGGAGTGAACCCACAGCCCGGGGAAGGTCGTCGCTGGTTGAGACAAGCAGAGATGGATGTACAGGCAGCAAAAAATGATGAAGATGCAGAGTCAAAAGCATATGAGTGGGGATGCTACAAGTACTATCAGGTAATATGAGGTTTTAATTACATTAACAGGTGCTGTGATAAATATGCATGATAATTTGTGTAGTTCCTATAACTGTTTCGAGTACTGGTGTTTTTAATTTTACTGTGACATGTCATATGAGGACTACTGTAAGATGGCTAGCTAGATGAATTCTGGGTGCAGTGACTGCAGTGTCATATTTGTTACAAATTTGTGAGTGAGTGTACACGGTACACTTGTGACTTGTTGTCTTGTTGACAGGCGGCTGTGAAAGCTCTTCGTGGTGCACAGTATGCTCGTAACGCTAACCGCGATTTTGAACTTGATAATTTCCTCCAGTTGACGAATGGACTTGATAATGATCTAAAGAGTTGGGCTACTGAACTTCACCGACTCATTAATAGCCCGAAACGACTGCAGTATCCAACCGAGTATTCTTCTATGAACATCCCACATGACATCATCACCCAGGACACCTGCCACATGGCCCGTACGCTGAGTTCTTTCATCGTAAACTGGTGCCGGGCATTCATCAGTAAACAACAGTAAGCGTTAAGCCGATCACATCCACTTCTAGTGTCCAAATTCTGAAACGTTTCTTAATCACTGACAACTTTGTGTGACTGTATGTTGTTGCTGCTGTGTGCGAGTTATGAGTTATGTGTTAACTGTCAATATTAAGTCAAATTTTATTTAGTGCCAAGAAAGCCTGTTCTGAAACTTATGTTTGCTGCGAGCTGCAGAACTTCAGACGGTGATAGGCCAGGCTGTGGCTTCAGTTTAGTTTTGTCGCTCTGATTTAGTGTTATTGTTTTAATCAGACTGAGGATAGAGAAAAACTTTTGAACTGTTGATAGTAGTCCTACATCCCCCTACTTTTGTGCATTGCATGACAAGCAGTGCAGACATGAGTGGTAGACTGGTAGCTATGCATGAAAGCCAGTAAATGGTTTACTTTATTGCATTTGTTGTATTGCTGCCTTTTATGGCATAATAAAGATTGAAATGTTAAGTTACTGAGGTGTGCAATGGAAAGGCAATATTATGCTCAGGCCTATAAGCTGCTGTATAGTTGTACTGTATATTCTTGTGGCTTTTCCTTGATGTGCTGTGATTGATAATGTAAAGTTTAAAGTTGGACCATTGGACACAGTACCACAGAAGCATGTTTGGCCATTTCTCCAGAGGGATTTCAGATGAACTTCATTCGCCTTCTAACCTGGTACACTGTAAGCAAATCTAACGTCGTGTCGCCTCTTGAGTGAGAGATTTCGTGATTCTTGCGTCATTCGCCTGCAATCTATTCATTATAACAAAACCCTAACGCTGATCCAATCTAATCCCGTCAGAATGAAAATGGAATTCCTTCTGGTGGACCATCCCCAGGCATGTAGAATCTAGTCCAGAGGGAGAACATGTGCCCCCATTAGGAGATGATGAAAATTTTTTAACAAGGCCAAACGGCGCACCAAAATATGTCATTTCCTCCCGGAAAAAAATGCTTTGTGTCTCTGGACTGAACAAATTTCTACCCTGCCCCCATGCATCATGGCTATGCACCTAAGCGTCCTGTCTATTCCGAGTTCTGACTCATTTCCGAGCCCTTTATTTCTCTGACTATCAACCTAGAACAGTAAACTATAATGATTGATTGATTGTTTTTCAATATTGCCAACAATCACACATCATAAAGGGCTCTGTCAAACCCTCTAGCCTGTCTGATAAATTCAGTGGCGGATTTAGGGGATGGGGAGGTGACTAGACACCATAGTCACTTCCCTTTTAAACAGGCTTACCGGTATTTATACTCAAGTCGCCTTTTAGTTAGTCACTGCCTGAAATAAGAGTTGTATTTCTTGTATTTGTGGCTAATTCCATGAAGTAGAGCCCCTAGGACTAATTTGCAGCTTTTATATTCAGATTATGAGTGGCGCAGCCACCAGGTTGGTCCCATCCAAAATGACAACATGTGATTCATAATTCTATACGTAACTTCACATGCTTACGATTGTTGCTCATCTCTGTAGTCTAAGTGTAAACTGTGCATGTACGTTTGACAGCGTCGCTCATAATTACAACAAGAAAGCTGAGCTATCGCAAAGACGACCGCGCGATGCGCCCAACATATGGCTAGGGGTACTCAAAAAAATTGGGCCGTCCCTGGATACGCCCACGCTCCCTTTTCCCCAAAACTTTTGATGGGCTTGTGTTCGGATGGACCCTGTGAATGTGTAGCCAAATTTGCTTTAGCCGTTCTTGAGATAATAGCGATTGCAGTTTTGGGGTGGGGTTATGAACCCCCAATCTTGGGGAAGGGGAGGCCGTAGGGGGTCAGGGATGGTACCGTTCGAAAGAGCGTTTGTGAGTTCCTATAGGCTCTCCATAGTAACTTTTCCTCTACCTACACGCGTTTCAGAGATATTGCCGCTTTTGTAGGCCTACTCCAGCACGCCACTTTTTCCCACCCCACCTCTAGTCTCCCCAAATTTCCCCATGTTCCCCTGGGAGTATAGGTGGATGGCCTTTGGGCTACGAAGAGCGAAGGGCTAATGTCCGTGCAATTAGTTTCAATTTCCAAGATTTCCAACCTATGTGATCTTGATCCACCAACGTCACAGACAGACGGACAGACAGACGGACGGACGACATGCGATCTCAATACCGCGCTACGCACCAGTGCATCGCGCGGTAAAAACGAATGAAGATAGACGCATACAATCAGTGAGGAACATGAAGGCGAATGAATTTAGTTTCTAAAGGTATAAGATTTGTGCGAATATTCGCAGGGTTTCCTGGAGGGGGACGCCGAATGACAGTGGGGTTCTCGAAATCTGAGATGCTCAGACCTTTCCTTCGAAACTTCCGACCCGACTCCAAGGCCCAAGGCCCACATTATTATGCAGTAGTACGCAGTCTCTCGTCGGCTTTTCAGTGATCTCAAAATGCGTGACCTTGAATGACCTATAAACGTGATTCAAGATGTTTTGTGCTGGCTTTGGCGGCATGGGGATTCGTCCGCGTCGACAAGGTTGCCGTGTTTAGCGTGTACATAAACGTTCCGTTATCGACTTATTGTAAAATTCGATAGTATCCAAATTTACAGCGGCATCGCGCGGTTCTCCCCGTAATAGCACGGCTTTCTTGTTCTCAACGCCAAAACAAGTCTTCAGCAGCCGCTTAAACTGTTCGTAACCGATGTACGCGTTTGCTTTAGACCATGCAGCTGGACTGCTGGAATCTCAATGAGCATTCATGACAAGGGGACAAAACAGTGCAACCACTCCACTCACTCACACGACTCAACTCAAGAACTCCAGCAGCTAGATGCTGACCACTAAGTACTGGATCACCGCAGGAGCGACAGGATCGAGGCACATCCTCTAGACCATTCTCCACCGATATAGCAACATAGCAACAGTACTGTTCTCAGCGTAGACCCGCAGATCCCAACAACACTTATACAACAGCCGCTCGGCCTTGAGCCAACCCCAATTAACAGACAGGTCACAATGAAAAATTGCCACACCCGCCCCGGTCATTAAGCAGTCAACATAGGCAGACTCCAGCTGAACAGCGGCCCCGGGAATCGACAAAGCCCTCCGTCGAACGGCGTCGATAGGCCTATAGGTGCTGCATCATAGCGGATACAAGAAAGCCTAGCTAACGCAAAGGGAAGCGCGTGACAGCCTTGGTATATACACCGTGTCCACGAAAAAACTGCACCCCTGTATACGTTGCCATAACTCTGGCAAACAACGTCGGATTTTAACGAAATTCTATGCCGACACTGCGACATTAAATTGCAAACAAACCACCAAATTTCAGCAAAATCGGTCAACATTTGCAACAGCTACAGCAAGTTCAGTAAGGTCACTCAAAAGCATAAGTGTCCACTATAGGCACAGGCGTGATTGACTGTCAAGTGTGCGTCCGTGCGAATGGCAAGACGCCAGCACACCTAAAGTCTGTGTTCAAAATGTGATGTCCACCATGCGCTCGAACGCAAGCTCGAAGACGTGGTCGCATGGGTGGCATGGGTGCCCTGAAAAATCTGGAGATTCCTCACTACGCCCACGGCTACTTTTCCCGAAATTTGTAACGGGCTTGTGTTCCGATCGATACTAAGAATGTGCGTACAAAATTTGAAGTTCGTAGCCTTACCCGTTCCTGAGATAACAG
>Ga0209681_1000126_pt1 | contig 19517 bp, 22 predicted proteins | sample WorMetLIZISLAND2_3_FD_187416 | JGI IMG/M metagenome (GOLD analysis project Ga0209681, IMG submission 187416) | Marine gutless worms symbiont microbial communities from Max Planck institute for Marine Microbiology, Germany - Olavius clavatus LIZARD... ... | reverse complement strand
TTGCACGCGCCCGCAGGCACAAGTCCCGCTGACAATGCGGTACTCGATGACCTCACGTTGGATCACCACCTCGACCACTTGGCGTCGCTCTGCGAGCCCCGTAGTGGCGATCCCGGTGCCGCCGCGCCCGCCCGCACAGGTCCCCGGCAGCGGGATGATCACGTACTGATCGGGGGCCTCGACCAGGGAGCGGGTGACGCCGCGCCGACCCGGTTGTCCACCGGGCTTGCGCCCGCTGGGTTGGCGCCGCGAACGTGGTGGTGGCTTCTTGAACGGTGAGTCCGAGGATGGTGGCCGGCTGGAGTTGCAGCTATCCTTGGCCAGACGTACTTCGAGTTCCTGAATGCGCTCATGCATCTGCTCAATGGTCGCAGTTTGCCCCTCAATGATCGCAGCCTGCTCCGCTACCCGTTCACGCAGCCGCTTAAGCTCATCGTCGGGGCTTTCCGGAGAATGGGTTAGGGTGTTCTATTCAGGCATGGTTCCATGGGTACGCGCGTAGCCTGCTGCTTGGCAAGAGGTCCTGAATAGTTGCAATTCGGCAAGGACAAGATTTGTAGCCCGATTGAAAATTCAAGGTCCCCCGTAGTGATGGTGCGACGGCGTTCTCGGAATGCCGCGACTGAAAGTCCCTCTCCCCCTGGCGGGAGAGGGGGAGTAAACAGGGGGGCTTGGGTACCGGCTCTATTCGGTGGATATCGATAGAAGGCACCTTGAGAAATTAGTCGTGCTATAGCTCGGCTGCTTCCAGGTATCCATAATCCAAAGGCATCTCTGGACATCGAATCCTGGGACCAACAAATCAATAACACCACCGAAACAACAGAGTTATAACACCACCTTCTCCTCGTATACGGAGAAGTGGTGATGTTATGATTTCGTTGTTTACTGGTGTGTAGGGAACATGTAGGGGCGATTCATGAATCGCCCCTACATGTTCGGTTAGTCTGCGGTCATTAGGGGCAATCCTTGCGATTGCCCGTTCTCGGCAACAACAAGATCAGAACATCACCGAAGAAGTAACCCTCTTTGGAGGGCAGCAAGCGCAGGGTACGAGGCTTGGGTCTGATCTCCTGCCCGTCCAACTCCAGCTCCCAGAGAAAAGCCAGGGCCTCATGGATCGCCTTGGCCAGGTCGCGATTTTTTACTTGATCGGTGAACAGCAGGGTCTGTGGGAAACGCCACAGGCGCATCTTGCCGTCCCACCCGCCGGAGGCGAGCAGACGCCCACGGTGGGGAAGGCCAAGTCCCAAACCGAATCCTCGTGACCGGACAGCGGTTTGCCGATGGGCCGGCCGGTAGTCGGGTCCCACAGGCGCAATGTGTCGTCCTCACCACAAGTTTCTGTCGATACAGGGTTGAGATTACCGCCGCACTCCCAAACGGCCGGACCGCTCCGGTCTGGACAGCTTCACCGGAACGGATTCTGTGGTGGGCGCGCAGATCCAGGGATGGCCTGTGAGCGAGCACCCAAGCGACGAGATCGTCGGTCGTTCGGAACTCCTCAGGGGTCCTGAAGACACCGGCTAAGTGGCTGTAATACCGCAACAACTGTTCACGAGTTTCGCCAAAGGCCATCGGTGCCTGGAGCAGGTTCGAGGCCGTGCCGATACCATCGGTGTCTTTGGTTACGGGTAGCTCTCCGAGTATAGCGGTCAGTGACTCAAAGGCATTCGGGGTTATCGGTTGCCTCATGACCTCCACCAGTCGCAAAGCGCTTGCCTTTGCTTGCTCGGCCGGCAACCGCTCGCCCAAATTACCCAGCGCCGCGCTGGGCTGGCTGAGCTGATCCGGATCGGCGGTCGTGCCCATGACCTGCACTAGGCGCAACGCAACTGTCTGTACCTGCTCGGCCGGCAGCTGCTTAATCAGTTCCCCCAGCGTCTCGCCGAGCCGGCGGAGCTGGCTCCAATCGGTGGTCGTGCCCATGACTTCCACTAGGCGCAACGCAACCGCCTGCGCCTGCTCGGTCGGTAACCACTCGCCCAGTCCCTCCAGTGCCGCGCCGAACGTGCCGAGTTTCTCCGGATCGGTGATCTCTTGCATTGCGGTGGAGATCTGCTCAGCAACGTGTGGTATCCGCTTGGTGAATTCTTTCGGATTCGAAAGGTACACAAGTACCGCGAGACGAGCCTGATAGTCCGTCATCGATTGGTGACGAAGTGCCAGATCGAATGCTTGTTTGCGCGGATTGCGACTCGGATCGAGGCCAAATAAGGATTGGGCCACCGGCTGCAAGTGTCTTTCCAGTGCTTCGTGGGATCGCTCATCCGTATTCGTGATGGATTGTTCGAGAAATACACGCTTCAGTCGCGGACCGGCACCGGCCAATACCCACAGATTTCGGTATCCCTCGCCCTTGATTTTTCCACTATTGCCCCTGACTATGACCAGGATCCGCTGCGATTCTTGCCTTGCCTGCCACTCGATGGCCTGATCAGTCCCGACCCAGGTCACAACGACCAGCAGAAGGAACGGCAGCCATCGTAAGCCGCTGAGTGCCAGGAATCTCCGGTACCCCCCCAATGGACCTTCCCGGCCAGTGTTATCCCGATCAGCCGCAGCTGTTCCCAGGGCGAGAGCAGGGTCCGCCAACGCACCGTCCAGGAGCCGGCATCGCCCAGCGCCCGGAGACGTTCCCAGAGGAGACGCTGCCAGCGATTGGTACGGCGGTGGACGGCGAGCACGGCCCGGGCCAGATAATCGTGGTACAGGGACCAAAATAGGGGACCCGTGGTTGCCTCCCCGACGCGACGCCGCACGATGCCCTCCTGGTCCAGGACCTCGAGCACCCGGCCGCTCCGCTCCCCGCCGACTCCAGCCGCTGCGGCGACCTCGGTCGCGGGAAGGCTACGGGCCTTGGGGGCGTCCGGATTACTGTCGTCGACCAGATTCAAGAGCAGTGCCAGGACTTGGGTCGCGATCAAACCAGCGGTACGTGCCGCGGTATCCATGGCGTCTTCTATGTGGACGGCCTCCAGGCCCTCGATACCGCCATGGCGCTCGTAAGCAGCGATATCGAGCACGGGCAGCTTGGTCAGACCGCGAAATGCTACCCGCGCTTGGATCGGCAAGATCCGACTTTGCTCCGACAGGTCATTGACCATTCGGCGTTGCAAGGAGTCCCAGCCGGCGTCCGGATGCGAAATCACCGGCTGGTCTCTCGATACCGGCACTGTCAAATCGTTCAGCAAGGCCAAGATGTCTGCCGATTCGACCCGATCCTAAGGCATATAGACCTTGGGGTGCCCGAGCCGCACGGCCTCCAATCCGGACACTAGGTCCCGGCGAGTGACGAACAGCAAGTGCAGAGCTCCGCGCTGGACTTCTTGCCCGATGTGCCTCCAGACGGAATTATCGGAGACTAGCTCGTCGGCGTCGATCCAACGACCGTCGCGCAAGAAATGCCCTCGGTTGGCCACCTGATAATCATCGAACTGATCGAAGACGATCAGTGGGATCAATCCCGATTCCGCGCGGATACGCTTGAGCAGTGGTGAGGTCCCGGAAGGCAACAGTTGGTCACGCAGCGTATCGCGGTCCATGATCTCCAGCCGTTGGCGCAGATCCGGGTCGAGCCAATGCCACTAGGCGTCCACTAGGCGTTCATGCAGGCCCTGCTCCCGATCGTTCCCATAGCTGTTGAGATAAACCGGCAGCACAGCTCGGGTCGGCTTTACGCTGGAGGGAGCAAGCAACGCGGGAATCAGCCCGGAACGCACCAGGGCATTCTTGTCCGCTCCGGATCCGCCTTCCAGGAATACTAGCGGTTGCGTGGCAACGGCCTCTGCCAACTGGCGTATCTTGTCCTTGCGGCCATGCAGGTGGTCTGGGTTGTCCAGATCGATCAGCAGCCGTTCCGGCCGCATCAGCCGGGATTTAGGCGCGAGTCCCTGCTTGATAAGCCATCTGCCCCCTACCAACAGCAACAGGACGGATGTGACAAGCAGCTAGACGTCCGAGGGGAGGTCAGCATCATTACAGAAGGTTCGTGATGGTCTTGCCGTTGTCCCGCCGCGCGGCAATGAAACCGGTGACAGTCGTGATGACACCGCTTAGGACTTGCAAGTATTCGGTAAGAGGTTTTCTCATTGCGGAATTTGGCGAACGCTATCTCGACTGCGGTTAGTTGGGTTCTCGTACCTATGGAAATCGTTCGGCGCGATACCGCTCGTTTGCATCCGAGCGGGCCGGTGGCGGGCAGATGGCTGGTGTGCCTTTGCCCAACTTATGTGCTGCCTGCGGCAAGCCGGGTAGGCCAACCCGGTACCGAGGTGGGTGCCGGGCCGGATGTAGGCGCCGGCTTGCCGGCGCTAAGGCGGGGTCCCCGTAGGCATAGAGCAAGTAGGGGCGACCAGCCGGTGCCCCTACCCCCCTCTCCCACCAGGGGCTTATAGTCGCCGGCGGATCGGCTTGGCGGAGTCGAGTGTGTGCCAAGACTAGGCGCCGAGGGTGCCCCTTCCTCCCGAGTCTCGGACACGCTCAGAAGCTATCTAAAAACTAACTAACCTTTAGGGTGGGCTGTGCTCACCAAATACTAGGACTGACCGGTGGGTACAGCCCACCCTACGGGTAATATTATATTATAATCAATAGGTTATTTATTAGGAATCCTATCAGCCGCGGACCAAACGGTCGAGCAACAGGGATTGCAGATCCCGCCGTCCGTCGAGCAAGGAGACGACCAGGACGCGATCCTGTTCGATACGGTAGATGATGCGCCAGGGATGCTCGATCAACTCTCGGTATTGATGCAGGTCCAAAGACCGGAGCTCCGGGACCCTGCGTCCCCGCCGGGGATTGGTTGTCAGGGCGGACGCCCTGACTTCGAGCCGATCAAGGATCCCGAGTGCGGTCCGCGGGTTGTCCTCGGCGATATGGTCGACGATGGTCTCCAAATCTCCGCGCGCCGTATCCGTCCACAGAACGTAACTATTCAGGACCTCTTGCCAAGCGGTAGGCTACACACACAATCTATTCCTATGCTGGAATAATCCACCCCAGCCCATTCTCTGGAAAAAACCTGACGATGAGCTTAAGCGGTTGCGTGAACGAGTTGCAAAGCAGACGGCGCTCATTACGCATCTGCGCGAGCGCATCCGGGAGTTGGAAGCGTGCCTAGGCAAGGATAGCCACAACTCCAGCCGGCCGCCATCCTCGGACTCTCCGTTCAAGAAGCCGCCACCACGCTCGCAACGCCAGCTCAGCGGGTGCAAGCCGGGTGGACAACCGGGCCGATGCGGTGTTACTCGCTCCCTGGTCAATGACCCCGACCAGTGCGGGATCATCCCGTTGACGGGGACCTGCGCCTGCGGACGTTGCGGCACCGGGATCGCGGCTACAGTGCTCGCGGAGCGACGCCAAGTGGTCGAGGTGGTAATCCAGCGTAAGGTCATCGAGTACCGCATTGTCGGCGGAACCGGTGCCTGCGGGCGCGCGCAATGCAGCACGTTTCCTGCAGGGATTGAGGCCCCGGTACAATACGGACCGGGCGTATTGGCCTTTGCGGTCTACATGACCCAATACCAGTTGTTGCCCTACCAGCGCACCGCCGAGGTGCTCAATGAGCTGGCCGGCCTTGGGACCTCACCGGGCACCCTCCAGCGTGCCGTACGGGTGGCCGCCACCCGCCTGGAGACGACAGCCAACGCGATTTGCCGCGCACTCGTCGCCGCGCCAGTGGCCCATGCCGACGAAACCGGCCGGCGCGTGAGCGCCGGCGAAGACGAAAGGCTCGGCCATGCGATACGGCGTCCAGTCATTGTGGGAGTCCTGGCGTCGCGCGGAGTGCGCGCCGGGATGGACGCAGGACGAACGCGGGCCGCCGAAGGCCATGGCCGTCGCCTAATTTTTCGCACCCGAAATCGGACGGACCCCATTTCGGGTTTCGCGAACAATGGCGACGCTCCGGTTGGCAGGCCTTCTGCAATGCCCATCATCTACGTGAGCTAACCGCTATCGCTGAAAGGTCCCCAAGCCAGCCGTGGGCAACCGATATGATCGCGCTGTTGTGCCAGGCCAATGCCCTGGTCGGCGAGGCCCAGAACCTCAAGGCATTGCCCACTGGCAACGTCGAGCGCTTGCGGACCCGCTACGACACCATCCTCACCGAAGCCGAAGCCGGCAATCCTCCCCGTCCCCGCCGTCCCGGCACCCGCGGGCGGATCAAACAATCCCCGGCCGGCAACCTCATTCGGCGACTGCGCGAGCACCGCAACGAGGTCCTGCGCTTCCTCACCGACCTGCGCGTTCCCGGTGACAACAACCCGGCCGAACGCGACCTGCGAATGCCCAAACTCCAACAGAAAGTCTCCGGTTGTTTCCGCTCCGATACCGGCGGAGATGCCTTTGCCATCACCCGCTCCTGCCTTTCGACCCGACGCAAACAGTCCGACGATATTTTCAACTCGCTCGTCCTGACCTTCCAGGGCCACCCCCAATGCCCCAATTAGAGTAGCTGAATAGTGACCACTCTAGGTTTGGAGTAGTGTCCGTGACAGTCTCGGTTATCTCGGTACTCTGTAGGATTTTTCCGATGGTGCCGGGACTTCGTTTTAGGGGTAGGGATGCCATTTTTTAAAGTTCCTGCTAAGTTGCACCGAATCGATAGACATCCGGGTGTAATGCCATGGTCCACACAGAAGTTGAGCAAGCCGTCGAGTCGACTTTGTTCCGGGAAACCGACCGGCGTCCGGACCGGCGCTTCGAGGAGACCCGGCAAAAGATCGCCGCCCTCTCCGAGCCGATATGTGCGGCGGAGGATCTGTTTACCAGCCAATGGGAGCGTTTGATGGAGGTCCTGGTGGAGCCGAGTTTGTTTCAGGCTCGGGGGATCGCAATCGATCCCTGCAACGGTTGAAAGCACGCCGGGGTAGGGAGGAAATGGAGATCGATCTGATCTTGGCGGGCAGTGAGGCCATCGTGGTGGTGATAGGTCAGGAGCACCCTACGGTAAGCGATGTAAGGGATCTCCTCGATGACCTGAGGCGGTTTACGGAGTTCTCTTCCCATTACCGGGATTATCGCCGGCTCGGGGCGGTTGCCGCCCTATCTGTTGAAGAAGGAGCGGACCGTTATGCCTATCGCCAAGGGCTATTCGTTTTGACCATGGGTCGCGAGTCCAGCCGAAGGATTTCGCTGACGTATAGGGCCGGTCCGAGTCCGCGGGGGATCTCGAGAACATTCCATCCTTTAAGCCCCTTTTCCTCTGGCGGGAGATGGGGTTGGGGAGAGGGAGTAGGGGCGACCGGCCGGTCGCCCCTACGGGGGATATCAATTTAGATGGATGGCGTCCCCACATGGGATACCTTCGGCCCATCCTGGGTCGCCGTAGACAGGGTTTGGTAATAGTCCTTCATGACCGCAAAATCGGCAGCCATTGCGGTGCCGTCATGGGGCCAACTGAAGACGGCCACCAACCGCGCCCGGGGGTCGAGCAGCAGGATAGATGCCGAATGGTCCACCATATAGCTCGTGCCGCCGGTCTTCTGCTCCTCGGAACGGGTGTACATGACCCCGAGTTCCCGGGTCAAGGGTTCGAGCCGGTCATGAGGACCGGTGGCCCCCAGAAATCGGGGGTCGAATCGGTGCATATATTGGCCGAGCCGCTCCGACGTGTCCCGTTCCGGATCCACGGATATGAACAGGAAATTCGCCACCGGCTCCTGGTCAGCCGGGTTGATGATCCGGTCGATGGTCCGGTAAGTGGTCATATTGGTGGGGCAGATGTGTCCGCAAGAGGTAAAGCCGATGGACAAGAAGGTCCAGCGGCCCACTAGGTCCTTGAGCCCGAAGGGCCGAGCGTCCTGGTCCGTGAGGGAGAAGGGGGACAGGACCTTGGGTTGGGGCAAGGGGGTGCCCGCCTGCATTTTGTCGATCGGAGGTACGGGGTTGGTATCCCGATTGAGGCCGAAATAGCTCATGCTGAACCACACCCCCGCCGCTATGGCGAGCAGGGCGATCGAGATCAAGAGGCGACGCGAACCGCCGCCAGTGTTGTGCTCCATGATAGGTTCCTCGGTGCTTTCGCAATGTGGGCACCGGCCACTGGTTGGAACTTGGAGGCCAAGTCGAAGAATTCAAGGCCGCCTAATCATGTGGTTTGCTCGGAGTGAGCCTATGGATCAGGGTCACCAGGGCAACCAACAGTAGGGCTCCACCGCCATTGTGGGCGACCGCCACCGGCAGGGGTAGTTGGCCCAGAACGTTGGCGATACCCAACCCCAACTGCAAGCAGAGGGCGGTGGCGAGGGCTAGGCCGATACCGAGCTCGGGACCGGTCCGCGCCCGGCGTAGCACGGCCAAGCTCAGGCTGCCGATAGTGAGCAGGGTGACTAGGGCCCCTAGGCGGTGGGTCAGATGGATGGCCGTGCGCGCGTCGCTTTTCAAGACCCCGAATTCATAATCGATCCCCGAGCCACGCCAAAGGACGAAGGCCTCGCCGAAATCCGTAGGTGGCCACCAGAGTCCACCATAGCAGGTCGGAAGCTCGGTGCAGGCCAGGGCGGCGTAGTTGGTGCTGGTCCAGCCGCCGAGCAGGATCTGGATGCAGACCAGGACCAGTCCGCCCCACGCCCAGGGCCGCAGCCGCATCAGTACCGGCGAAGGGCTCGTCGCGAAGAGGTCGGACTGACGCAGGGCCAACCATCCGAGCAAAGCGAAGGTCGCGAATCCCCCGGCCAGATGGGCAGTGACCACCGCGGGCATGACCTGCAGGGTCACCGTCCACATGCCGAGCAGTCCCTGGAAGATAACCAAGGCCACCAGCAGACTCGGCAGCCCCGTCGGCAGCCGACCGCGGCTCCGCCATGCGCTCAGGGCCAGCAATAGGATGGCTAGGCCCAGGGTGCTGGCTAGGTAGCGGTGGGCCATTTCCTTCCGGGCCTTGACGGTTTCTACCGGACGTTCCGGGAAGGCGCGGTTAGCCTGTTCGATGGCGTTCGGGTCGGAAGGGACGCCGAGCTGCCCGTAGCAGCCGGGCCAGTCCGGACACCCGAGTCCGGCATCGGATAGCCGCACATAGGCACCGAGCATGACGACTGCGAGCGCCAGCAAGGCCGTCAGCGCGGCAAGGATGGAAAAAGTGGTTCGCGTCAAGCTCGGGATCTCCTCTACAATAAATCGTTCAGTTTTGCAGGTGGTGATTTTAAGCCACCTTGGGCGATTTGGGGCACCCGATGGTGATGGGTTTTTCCACGAAGTTTTGGTATACCCGTTGCACGTCGAGGTACCGGGAAACGGGTCGGGTGAAAAAAGAGGAGAGACACCGAAATGACGCAGCAAGAGACCCTAGCGGATGCCAGCGGACGTCTGAACGCGACCGCCGACCAGCGACGGTTGGCCTCCGCTTGGTTGGTATTGGGGACCGTTGCACTGGCCCTGGCCGGGATATTCGCGATTCTGCTGCTAGTGGCGCGGGTGCCCGGTACCCAGGCACTGTTCCCGACTCAGGATTTCTTCCGTGTCGCCCTCATCGTCCATGTGGACCAATCGGTCTTGATTTGGTTTCTCGCTTTTTCCGGAGTGCTTTGGAGCCTGACCGCCCGTGTCTCGCTGCTTGCCTCGCGTCTTGCTTTTGCCCTGGCTGTCGCCGGCTGCCTGCTGATCGCCGCCGCACCCTTTCTCGGTGCCGGCGATCCGAGGCTCAACAATTATGTGCCGGTGCTGGATCATTCCCTGTTTCTAGTCGCCTTGGGTCTATTCGGTCTCGGCGTTCTGGTGCAGGCAGCCCTGCATACGGCGCACTCTGCCATCGGCCTGAATTTCCGTGATCCCTTGACCATCGGTCTGCTCACCGTGGCCGTGGCCGTGGTGCTGGCAGGCCTCTCCCTGTACTGGACCGCGACGAATCTGGCCCCGGCTTGGGAAGGCAAGGCCTATTACGAATACCTGTTTTGGGGCCCCGGCCATATCCTCCAGTTCGCCTATACCCAGATTATGCTGGTGGCCTGGATCTGGCTCGCCCGCGCCACGGGTCGCCCCTTGCCCCTGCCCGATCTCTGGCTGTCAGTCCTGCTGGTGCTGGGTATTCTACCCCTGCTCATGATCCCGGTGTTCCATGGCTCCTACGCCCCCGACTCGGTGGAACTACGCATCGCCTACACCAAGCTGATGCAACACGGAAACGCCCCGGTGCCGATTCTTATTGGACTACTCCTGACCGTATCGCTGGTTCGTAACCGCAGGCGCCCGGTCGCCTCCGAGCAACGCCCGATCCACAATGCTCTCATCGCCTCCTTGGTATTGTTTGCTGTCGGCGGACTGATCGGGCTCTCGATCGTCGGGGGGAACACCGTGGTCCCGGCTCATTACCACGGGTCGATCGTCGGGGTGACCCTGGCTCTGATGGGACTCACTTATCATTTGCTACCCCAGCTCGGTCATGGCCGGGTGGAAGGCCGTATGGCCCGCTGGCAGGCCCTGGTCTATGGCTCCGGTCAGCTGTTGCATATCGCCGGGCTCGCCGCCTCCGGGTTCCTGGGGATTCAGCGTAAGACCGCCGGTGCCGCCCAAGAGCTAAGTGGCTCGACCAAGGCCTTCATGGGGATCATGGGCCTGGGGGGACTGCTCGCGATCGTCGGCGGTATCCTGTTCGTATGGGTGGTGTTGCGCGCCATCGGCCGCCGGATGGCCTGATAGGATTGCAATTTTTCGAGATGTCCTGCGGACGATCGCCCCCAAGTCCGGCAGTCCAAGACCGGTAATCGGGGGGTGTTCCAATTTTGTTGTATGCCAGCGACCCACGCTGCCCCGTGGATAGGCTGGGCAGCGCCTATCGGAAAATATCGAGTGAAGGCTACGGGGAGAAAATTCAGCCGCAAATAAACGCCAATGAACGCAAATGTGTTCCTGATTACCTTCAAGGTTCAGCTATTCAGCCTGAGAGGGGCATATACTGAGCCTGAGCCCAAAGAGGAGAATCCCCATGGCCAAGAATCCGATTCAGTTTCAGAAGGGTTTGAGTTTGCCGGATTTTCTGAAGCCGTAAGGCACCGAAGAGCAAGTGCCGTCGCACCGTGTACGGCTGGCGCTGGCCGAAGGGCTTGCGGTGTCCGGAATGCGGGCACACTGGTCACTGCGAGCTGGCGGGACGCGGATTGTACCCATGTCATCGCTGTCACCATCAAACCTCACTCATCAGCGGAACGCTGTTCGAGTACATGAAGCTACCACTGACAACCGCGACGACCCCCGCGTAGCCGTAGCCGTAGCCGTAGCCGTAGCCGTAGGGCCGAGCGTTTCGTCGGAGTGCGGCGTGTGAGCGCCGGCGGAGACGAAAGGCTCGGCCATGCGATACGGCGTCAAGTCATTGTGGGAGTCCTGGTGCCGTGCGGAGTGCGCGCCGGGACGGACGTAGGACGAACGCGGGCCGCCGAAGGCCATGGCCGTCGCCTAATTTTTTGCACCCGAAATCGGACGGACCCCATTTCGGGTTTCGCGAAAGATGGCGACGCTCTGGAGCGGCTCCTTAGATTGGTTGAACCTTCGGGGTAATCAGGAAAAAGAAAATATTGAGTAAGCCCAGTAGTGGGCCGCAGCTCACCCTCTGGTCGGCTGAGCCTTTGTTTCCAGGTAACTATTCAGCTACTCTGGGGCATTGGGGGTTGCCCTTGGAAGGTCAGGACGAGCGAGTTGAACATATCGTCGGATTGTTTGCGGAGAGTTGAGAGGTAGGAGCGGATGATGGCAAAGTCTTCGGTGCCGGTATCGGAGCGGAAGCAGCCAGAGGCTTTCTGCTGGAGCTTGGGCATGCGAAGGTCGCGTTCGGCGTGGTTGTTGTCGCCGGGAACGCGCAGGTCGGTGAGGAAGCGCAGGACCTCGTTGCGGCGCTCGCGTAGCCGCCGAATGAGGTTGCCGACCGGGGATTGTGTGACCCGCCCGCGGGTGCCGGGACGGCGGGGACGGGGAGAATTGCCGGCTTCGGCTGTGCTGAGGATGGTGTCGTAGCGGGTCCGCAAGTGCTCGCCGTTGCCGGCGGGCAGCGTCTCAAGGTCCTGGTCCTGGACCTCGCCGACAGGACATTGGCTTGGCCTAACAGCGCGATCATATCGGTTGCCCACGGCTGGCTCGGGGACCTCTCAGCGATGGCGATCAGCTGGCGTAGATGATGGGCCTTGCAGAAGGCATGCAGACATTGGTAGCGCTCGTAGGCTGACCGGTGATGATGCCCCAGTACGCCCACGAATTGGGACAATAGGCCGAATGCATCATTTTAGAACAGTATGTTATGGGATATTTGATGAGAGCCGCACCCATCGAAGAACGGGAAGGTTCGTTTGTATACCAGGATCAATCGGTATCCGCCACCGGTCTCCTGACCGGTCGCACCCAGGGTGGGGGACCGGCCAAACCGCGGGCTTGGTCCAACACGAACTGCCGAAACGCTTGAGCGGCGGGGGACAGACGCCGGCCACGGCGGTAGACTAGGTGCCATTGGCGGGCGAGTGGGAAGCCTATTACATCCGGAATCATCAACCGTTCGGTTTCGAGCTCCAGCTCCAGGGTATGCGCCGAGACCACACTCAGGCCGAGACCCGCCCGCACCGCCTGTTTGATCGCCTCGTTGCGGGTCATCCGCATGCCGTGACGGATGGTGACACCGTGTTCGGCGAAGCAGCGCTCCATGGCTTGGCGGGTGCCGGAGCCGGGCTCTCGTATCACGAAGATCTCTTCGGCTAGGCGGCGGATAGGGATGCGTCGCTCTCCGGCGAGGGGATGTTCGGGCGGGGCAATCACCACCAGAGGGTTATCCATGAAGGCCTCGGACTCCACATCTACCCCCGACGGTGGCTGGCCCATCAGCACTATATCCACGGTGTTTTCCTGGAGCTGCTGTACTAGGCGTTCCCGGTTGGTGACATCCAGCTGGAGCCCGATACCCGGATAGCTGTGATGAAAGGCCGCCAGCAGACGCGGGGCGAAATAGTTCACCGTGCTGGCCACAGCGATATTCAGGCGGCCCCGGCTTACTCCCTTGAGTGACTCGACCACCTCTTCCATCTCCTGTAGGGAACGGCCAATGCCGCGGCTATAGTGGAAGATCTCACGCCCCGCTTCGGTGAGGCTGATGCGTTTACCAAGCTTCTCGAATAGGGGCAGGCCCACCTCGTCCTCGAGCTGGTGCACCTGCATGGACACCGCCGGTTGCGTGAGATGCAGCTCGGCGGCGGCGCGGGTGTAGCTCGATAGGCGCGCCACCGTTTCGAAGACCCGGAGTTGGCGTAGAGAGACGTTCATAAGGAGGATCGAATATGGGAAATGGGTAGTGTTCTGATCTTGTTGTTACCGAGAATGGGCAACCGCAAAGGTTGCCCCTAACTTCAGTTCCGAGAATCCGGAGCGTCGCCATTGTTCGCGCAACCCGAAATGGGGTCCGTCCGATATCGGGTGCGAAAAATTAGGCGACGGCCATGGCCTTCGGCGGCCCGCGTTCGTCCTGCGTCCGTCCCGGCGCGCACTCCGCGCGGTGCCAGGACTCCCACAATGACTGGACGCCGTATCGCATGGCCGAGCCTTCGCGGGGGTCGTCGCACTCCGCTCGTCGCTTACGCTCCCTCGCTTTCCTGTGCTCCTCCAACGGCGTTGGGAAATCGAAACCTTATTCAAGACTTTGAAGAGCCAAGGATTCGATTTTGAAGCAACCCATCTGACCGGGTTGGATCGTATTGAGAAACTTCTGGCCTTGTTAACGATCATCTTCTGCTGGGCGCATCTCCTCGGGGAATGGTTGCACGAGCAAAAACCGATCCCAATCAACACTAGTGTCCCAACGTTATGACCGGCAATGTCAGGATCACCCATACATTAAAAGAGAAATATTTGAAATTATGCCGGTTACCGACTTGAGCTGCGGTACGCTAAGGTACCGACCTCTCCCGCGAAATTGCGGGCTGAGAACAACGACGCGTGTCCACAGGTATATTCGTCTTCTCGAGCTCGCCATTTCCGTCTATGTGCTCGTGGCCATTATCAAGAAGCGGCTGAAAATCGATGTCAGTTTCTACACAATTCTACAGATTCTGAGTCGCATCATCTTCAAATAAATTAAGTCAAATCAACCTATTACCTATTCGGCATACAATCCCGACGAGCGCGACCACGATAACCAACTGAATTTATTCAGCTAAACGTTGGGACACTAGTGCCCAATCAAGAGTCATCACCGTCCGATCATCAGTATTTTCAGGTATGGTTTGGACTGGCTGAGAGAGATTTTATTCAACATAACGGAAAAGCTTGAGGCGTTTTACTAGGCGGTTGCTTTATTCGAAGAACCACGAAGATCAACCTAGCCATCTAGTTTCAACGGGAAATTTATGTCCTGTGCTCCTCCAGGGTATGCCTTGTTTAGATCGCTACGCTCAATGGTTCCGGCGCCGTGCTGGCGAAGGCCCGCAGCAGTGAGCCGCACCGTTTCGGCAGCCCGGCCGCCGCTTTGAACCTGTTGCGCGATGTAGGCATCACCATCGGTCGATTCGACGCCAGCGAGTGGAACCCCACCGAGCGTAAGCCGGCTCCAGGCAACTAGTAGCCGTACCGAGGTATTGCGCAAAGCACACCAAGCCACCGCTTACTCGGAATGACTGGCCGCCGAGGTTCGGAATGCCATCGATGACCCCCGGCCGAATCTCCCGCACGATGAAGTCATGGCCGAGATGGATGGCGACGTTGCCGTGCTTGAGGCCGAGGACGAGCCGGCCAAGAGGCCGCGTGCGTGAAGCTGCTACCGTACCGGCCCGAGGTGATCGATCAGGTTTCTTCGGATGCGGCACCGTAAAGCATAATCTATTTCTTATGTCTTCTATCAGAAAGATTGATTTAGTAATTATATGATTATTTTCTATAATGGTCTTCAGTTCCCGTTATGGAGCACCCAACGGATGCTACCCTGGTCCGATCCTGGCGAGGTAGCGCCGGCTTCACCATCCACACCCGAGAGGACATGTGCCAATGGCCAAGACATACAGTGCGGGCGTCAAAGAGTATCGCGAGACTTACTGGATGCCCGATTACATGCCGAAGGACACCGATATCCTGGCTTGCTTCAAGATTACCCCGCAGCCGGGCGTGCCCCGTGAAGAGGCCGCAGCGGCGGTTGCCGCCGAATCCTCCACCGGTACTTGGACCACGGTCTGGACCGATCTGCTGACGGATCTGGACCACTACAAGGGCCGCGCCTATGCCATCGAGGATGTGCCTGGCGACGACGAATGCTACTATGCTTTCGTCGCCTACCCCATCGACCTGTTCGAGGAAGGTTCGGTGGTCAACGTCTTCACCTCCCTGGTCGGCAACGTGTTCGGCTTCAAGGCCGTGCGTGCTCTGCGCTTGGAAGATGTGCGTTTCCCCATCGCCTACGTGTTGACATGCAACGGCCCGCCCCACGGCATCCAGGTCGAGCGCGACAAATTCAACAAGTATGGCCGCGCGCTACTGGGCTGTACCATCAAACCCAAGCTGGGTCTGTCCGCCAAGAACTACGGCCGCGCCGTCTACGAGTGCCTGCGCGGTGGTTTGGACCTGACCAAGGACGACGAGAACGTCAACTCCCAGCCTTTCATGCGCTGGCGCAACCGCTTCGAGTTCGTCATGGAGGCGATCCACAAGGCCGAGGCCGAGACCGGCGAGCGTAAGGGGCATTACCTGAATGTCACTGCCCCGACACCCGAGGAGATGTACAAACGCGCCGAGTTTGCCAAGGAGCTAGGCGCCCCCATCATCATGCACGACTTTCTGACCGGTGGTTTCACAGCCAACACGGGCTTGGCTCAGTGGTGCCGTGACAACGGTCTCTTGCTGCATATCCACCGCGCCATGCACGCCGTGCTCGACCGCCACCCGCGCCACGGCATCCACTTCCGCGTACTAGCCAAGGCCCTGCGTCTCTCCGGCGGTGACCACCTGCACTCCGGCACCGTGGTCGGTAAGCTCGAAGGCGACCGCGAGGCCACCCTGGGCTGGATTGATATCATGCGCGACAGCTTCATCAAGGAAGACCGCAGCCGCGGCATCTTCTTCGATCAGGACTGGGGCTCCATGCCTGGCGTATTCCCGGTCGCCTCCGGTGGTATCCACGTTTGGCACATGCCGGCCCTGGTCACCATCTTCGGCGATGATGCCTGCTTGCAGTTCGGCGGCGGCACCCTGGGTCACCCCTGGGGCAATGCCGCCGGCGCCGCGGCCAACCGCGTCGCCCTCGAGGCCTGCGTCGAGGCCCGCAACCAGGGCATCCCCGTCGAGAAGGAAGGCAAGGAAGTCCTCACCAAGGCCGCCACCAGCAGCCCCGAGCTCAAGGCCGCCATGGAGACCTGGAAGGAGATCAAGTTCGAGTTCGACACCGTCGACAAGCTGGACGTGGCTCACAGATAAGCTGTTAGCCGGGCCATTGGCGATACAGCTGTCCGGCGGCTCCGCCGCCGGAGGAAACAGCGAGCCGCTAAGGGCCGATTACCAACAGCCCATCAAGCCTATCCGAAGTATTTGCAGAGGAATACCCAATGAGCGATATGCAAGACTATGCGTCCAGCCTGAGCGACGTGAACAGCCGCAAGTTCGAAACCTTCTCCTACCTGCCGGAGATGGATCAGGACCAGCTCCGCAAGCAGGTAGAGTACATCGTCTCCAAGGGCTGGAACCCGGCCGTCGAGCACACCGAGCCGGAGAATGCCTTCAGCCATTACTGGTACATGTGGAAGCTGCCCATGTTCGGTGAGACCAATGTCGACACTGTCCTTGGCGAGGCCGCAGCCTGCCATAAGGCCCACCCCAACAACCATGTGCGTCTGATCGGTTACGACAACTACGCCCAGTCCAAGGGTACCGAGATGGTCGTCTTCCGGGGTAAACCCGTGTAACGCCGGTTCGGACGGTATCTGAATGCAAGGAAGGCCCCGGCTCCGCAGTTGCGGGGCCGGGGCTTGTCTTTTTGGCCTTGGGATACACGGGGCGTACCGCAGGATGGGAAACCAAGAGGCCGTCTAAGGACTAGCCTGCTTGATTTTAATAGAACCGAACCCGTAGGGTGGGCTGTACCCATCGGTTCATGCGCAGTATCTGGTGGGTACAGCCCACCCTAACAGGTTGGTTAGTTTTTAGGCAGATTCTAAGGAGGGGTTGGTGGGCCGTGTAGGATTCGAACCTACGACCAATGGATTAAGAGTCCACTGCTCTACCAGCTGAGCTAACGGCCCGGACAGCCGCTTGGACATTGGGGTGGACGATGGGGATCGAACCCACGGCCGCAGGAGCCACAATCCTGTGCTCTACCAACTGAGCTACGTCCACCATCGAGAAGGGTCGCGGTGGCCGACACCGAAGCCAGCCGGTGCCTTCGGGATCCGTGCGGGCCGCAGGCCCGGGCTTACCCAGCCGGAGCTTGAAGCTCCGATACTTGTCTGGCACCCCGGTCTGGCACCCCGAGAGGGACTCGAACCCCCGACCCAGAGCTTAGAAGGCTCTTGCTCTATCCGCCTGAGCTATCGGGGCTTGAACGACCTGGAGGATAGGCACGAAATCTCCCGGGCGCACTTCGGTGGTCGGGGTAGAGGGATTCGAACCCCCGACATCCTGCTCCCAAAGCAGGTGCGCTACCAGACTGCGCCATACCCCGCCGTTCCCGGTCCTGATCCTGACGCCTAGGCCGGGAAATGATACTCAGCCATCTCGATTTCGTCAAACGAGGGCTGCGAGGGGATAGAGACTGCCTAAAAAGGCAGTCTCTCAGCTAACCGTAGGATAGGCTGTGCCCACCATTGGGCTTGCTCGATATTTTCTTTTTTGCCGCAAATGAACGCGAATGGACGCAAATGAGCCGAAAAATGCTCGGCTGAGGTCCGCGCTCGGCCAGCTCGACGCACAAAGCCTTCTCGTACACCGACTCCAAAAATCTAGGATCCAAGACTTTGCCGACTTCAAAGGCACACACCCGATAATACGCCGAGAGGTGGGTTCATCCTTGTCGACTTTTCTCGAATGGATTTGCGTTTGTTGGTGTTTATTTGCGGCTAAATTTCTCGTGGCGTTATAATTCTGTTGTTTCCGGGTATACCCAAATGTAAGGGAATCTTTCTATCGAATGCCGGAAATAACAAAGCCGGGAGAAGCTAAGGTATGGTCTTGGCATGGCGTCGTTGCGCCGTCGCGTGAGCTGTTCTTCTCAGCTTATCGGTCAATTCTCGGATTTTGGAGCCCGGTGTCGTTTCAAAAGAGCCGTACCCTTTAAACGTCTGTGTGGTTAAAAATCGCCAAGCCGTTGCTTTCTACCGAGTTGTCATTCAGTAGCCTTATCCGGAATCCCCGGCGCGTCTTGCAACGGCCCGCATCGCGGCTATGATGAACATTTGTTTCGGTGTCGATACTCGGATTATGAGTAGTCTATGAGCGCACGAATCCTCGACGGCAAAACCATTTCCGCGCACCTGCGCGCCAAGATCAAGGCCCAGGTCGATGCCCGGCTTGCCGGTGGTGGGTGTCGTCCCGGTCTGGCGGTGGTGTTGTTGGGCGAGGACCCCGCATCCGCGCTCTATGTGCGCAACAAGCGCAATGCCTGTGCAGAGGTTGGCTTCCACTCGCAACTGCACGGGTTACCGGCCGCCTGCTCCCAGGCGCAGCTGCTGGAGCTGATCGATACGTTCAATGCCGACCCGCGGATCGATGGTATCTTGATCCAGCTCCCGCTACCGGACCGGATCGACGAGGAGGCGGTTGTCGAGCGGATCCTACCCACCAAGGATGTTGACGGCTTCCATCCCTACAATATCGGCCGGCTAGCGCTGCGTACGTCTTCGGTACTGCGTCCCTGCACGCCCAAAGGCATCATGACCATGCTGGAGTACACCGGGCGCAAGCTGGAGGGATTGGATGCGGTGATCGTCGGCGAGTCCAATATCGTAGGCCGGCCCATGGCCTTAGAGCTGCTGGCCGCTCGCTGCACCATTACGGTCTGTCATAAATACACCAGGGATTTGGCCGAGAAGACCCGAGGTGCCGATGTGTTGATCACCGCTGTGGGACAGCCGCAGCTTATTCCGGGGGAGTGGGTTAAGGAGGGCGCGCTGGTGGTCGACGTGGGCATCAATCGCACCGATGGTGGCAAGCTGGTCGGGGATCTGGATTTCGCGAGCGTAAGCAAACGGGCGGCCTGGATTACCCCTGTGCCTGGAGGGGTCGGTCCCATGACGATCGCGAGTCTGCTGGAAAATACCTTGCAAGCCGCCCGGCTCCATGAGGAGGCTAGGGTGATGGCCTAATGATCCGTGGGAGAAGGGCTTCGGTCGGTGGAATCATGGCACGATTTCCCGGTATCGAGCGTTCACTGGCGCAGCCAATGCCGGGGCTTCGCTTTTACTCCCCCTCTCCCCAACCCCTCTCCCGCCAGGGAAGAGGGGTTTATAGCGTGTGCCTGGCATGACGCACAGGCCGCCGTTCCAGGCGAAGCCTGGGACAAAATGGTTCACCGTTACCGGACGGAAGGACGACGTCAACCAGGCAAGGGCCTCACCGGAAACGGGGTGTCTGAA
>Ga0209681_1000124_pt1 | contig 19677 bp, 15 predicted proteins | sample WorMetLIZISLAND2_3_FD_187416 | JGI IMG/M metagenome (GOLD analysis project Ga0209681, IMG submission 187416) | Marine gutless worms symbiont microbial communities from Max Planck institute for Marine Microbiology, Germany - Olavius clavatus LIZARD... ... | reverse complement strand
GGTGAGGAAGCGCAGGACCTCGTTGCGGTGCTCGCGCAGTCGCCGAATGAGGTTGCCGGCCGGGGATTGTTTGATCCGCCCGCGGGTGCCGGGACGGCAGGGACGGGGAGGATTGCCGGCTTCGGCTTCGGTGAGGATGGTGTCGTAACGGGTCCGCAAGCGCTCGACGTTGCCGGTGGGCAATGCCTTGAGGTCCTGGGCCTCGCCGACCAGGGCATTGGCCTGGCACAACAGCGCGATCATATCGGTTGCCCACGGCTGGCTTGGAGACCTCTCAGCGATAGCGGTTAGCTCACGTAGATGATGGGCATTGCAGAAGGCCTGCCAACATGAGTAGCGCTGGCAGGCTGACCCGTGATCATGCACGAGTACGCCAGCGAACGGCGCCAACAAGCCGAACGCATCCGGGGCCTCGGCCCCACGTTTGGGATGAGGGCAGCAGGCCGTAAACCGGTCGGTGCTGAGTACGTGTAGCCGGTACAGGTTGCCGTTCACGCGCCGGCCGGTTTCGTCGGCATGGGCCACTGGCGCGGCGACGAGTGCGCGGCAAATCGCGTTGGCTGTCGTCCCAGGCGGGTGGCGGCCACCCGTACGGCACGCTGGAGGATGCCCGGTGATGTCCCAAGGCCGGCCCGCTCATTGAGCACCTCGGCGGTGCGCTGGTAGGGCAACAACTGATATTGGGTCATGTAGACCGCAAAGGCCAATACGCCCGGTCCGTATTGCACCGGGGCCTCAATCCCTGCAGGAAACGTGCTGCGTTGCGCGCGCCCACAGGCACCGGTTCCGCCGACAATGCGGTACTCGATGACCTTACGCTGGATCTCCATCTCGACCACTTGGCGTCGCTCCGCGAGCACTGTAGCCGCGATCCCGGTGCCGCAACGTCCGCAGGCGCAGGTCCCCGTCAACGGGATGATCCCGCACTGGTCGGGGTGATCGACCAGGGAGCGAGTGGCACCGCGTCGGCCCGGTTGTCCACTTGGTTTGCGCCCGCTGGGCTGGCGTTGCGAGCGTGGTGGTGGCTTCTTGAACGGAGAGTCCGAGGATGGCGGCCGGCTGGAGTTGTGGCTCTTGGCCAAGCGCGCTTCCAACTCCCGGATGCGCTCGCGCAGCTGCGCAATGAGCGCCGTCTGCTCCGCAACCCGTTCACGCAACCGCTTAAGTTCGTCGTCAGGGCTTTCTGGAGAATGGGTTAGGGTGGGTTGTTCAGGCATAGTTCCATGGGTGCGCGCGTAGCCTGCTGCTTGGCAAGAGGTCCTGAATAGTTACTATTCTTATAGGACCCGAATCCGAACACCGATTTGATGTACTTCTCGCCCAGAGACTTCCGCCATGTCTGAGGGGCTTCATCCATGACACTGGGGAAAGGAAAAACCGAGTGCGGTAAGTGTTCAAATCGATGGCTTTATCGACTAGGCGTACACACTTGGAGTACTTCTTCACTTGTCGAGGCGGTAACCGACAACCGGAAAAGCGCTCATTGTCCGCAGATTCCCAGTGGTGGCTATCCAGGATTAGGGGACTGCTCGATGATCCGGTAGAACTCATCCAGGTGGTCGTCGTTTCTGATGTCACTGAAGTTGTGGTGTAAGCTGACGACATCGAAATCGATGCCGAGCAGCTGTTGCAAATCCTGCGCAAAAATCGCCCCCGCATCGAGCGCATCCATGTTGTAGATGAAATCCATAGCCACCGCGATGCCCCGCTCCTTGAGCTTGGCCGCCAACGCACGCATGGTCTCTACCGGAACATGGGGCGGTTTTGCCGCACCAATACCGGCGGCATCGAAAGACTGGACGCCGATGATGGCACAACTGAAGTCGAACTCCGCCAGCACGTCCAGCTGGTGCTCATCCCATACGGCAGGGTGTATCTCGATGGTCTTCGAGGGCGCGTGCGCCAGATCGGGAAACAACCCGAACACTGCCCGCATGGTGTCTGCCCTCACCAAGGAAAGGGTACCGCCACCGAAGAAATAGCTGACGACATTACGCACAGCAATGATCGGTAGAAAAGGCTCGATCACCCGCGGCAGAGTAATCACCGTAATAACGTTCGTACAGCTCGGAATCGCGGTGAGGATCGAACTTGACCCCTCGATAGTAACAGTTTGACAGATACTGAATACATAAAGGGATTGTGAACATAGACACCGAGGGTGCTGTCGTCTTGCTCGAATTCACGCAGCACGGCCTCCCGTGTCGTCGGCCGGTAAAATCTCTCGGAACCCATGGGAAATCCGGTAGCGGTTCTTACCGGAGGTCTCGAAACATTCCAGGGACGGCAAGCCCCCTCAGCCCCCACCTCGAAGCAAACGGCAAAGTCAAGCAGCAATCGGGTACGAACGGTGGTCAATCCACGGGCGACGCAGTATACGACTGTCAACAAGAAGCATCATCCCAAAGCCAAGCCGCACCGCGCACGCCACTGGAATCCCCATAGGTCGGGGGCCGTAGGTCGATGCTGACTCCATCCGAAAACAGGTGTCGGCCGATAAGCTCGGGTACCTTGCGGTAGAGCCGATCCAAGTTGGAGAGCCCACCGCCGAGCACGATCACCTCCGGGTCCAGGAGATTGACGACACTGGCTAGCGCGCGTGCCATACGGCTCTCATAGCGTTTCAAGGCAGCCTCGGCTTCCGGGTCATGGGCCTTGGACGCGGCCACGATTTGATGCGGCGTCAGTTCGCGCCCGGTCACCCGGAGCAGATCACCGGCGAGCCCCGGACCTGACAGGAAGGTCTCGATACAGCCCTGTTTACCGCAGTAACAGCTCGGTCCCGGTAGCTCGTCGTCCTGTGGCCAAGGCAAGGGATTGTGCCCCCACTCGCCGGCGATGCGGTTGGGGCCGGTCAACAGGTGGCCGTTCACCACGATGCCACCGCCGGTACCGGTACCGACGATTATGCCGAAAAGGGTCCGCGCCCCATGGTCGGCACCGTCTACCGCCTCGGAGAGGGCGAAGCAATCGGCATCGTTGGCCAAACGCACCGGGCGGCCCAACGCCTCGACCAAGTCCCGATCCAGCCACCTTCCGTTCAGCCACACCGAGTTGGCATTACGCATGCGACCGGTAAAAGGCGACAGAGAGCCCGGTGTGCCGACGCCGACGGTACCCCGTTTGCCGGTCTCCGTCTCTACTTGTGCCACCAGTTCACCGATGGCTCGTAGGGTCCCGGCATAGTCGTTGCGTGGGGTGTGCGTGCGATGGCGAGCGCACACTCGGTGATCGGCATCGAGTGCGATGACCTCGATCTTGGTGCCACCCAAATCGATTCCGATCCGTATTCCACTCGCCTGGTGGTGTTTTATATTCATCTATCATCATGCTGTTATTAGAATAAAGGGGTCAGAGCCGAATGGCACTGACTTAAGCAGGTACTCATAAAAATCAATCAGTTACGAACCACCATCCAGCGGCAATACAAGGGAATTCTTTTTTGCCGCAAATGAACGCGAATGAACGCACTGGAGCGTCGCCATTTTTCGCGAAACCCGAAATAGGGTTCATCCAATTTCGGGCGCGAAAAATTGGGCGACAACCTTATGCCTTCGGCGGCCCGCGTTCGTCCTGCGTCCGTCCCGACGCACACTCCGCGCTGCGCCAGAACTTCCACAATGACTGGACGCCGTGTCGCATAGCTTGGCATTTCGTCTCCGCCCCGCGCTACCGCGCGGACTCCGGCGAAACGCTCGGCTCTACGGCTACGCGGGGGATCGTCGCACCCCGCTCATCGCTATCGCTCCCTCGTTCCTGTACTCATCCTCGGCATCTACTGGAGGCTTCGCAATGCTCGAGTCCAGGCCGTCGCCGGAGGGATTGGTGAAGCGGTCGTTCAGCGTCTGTACGTACAGATCCGCATCCTGTCGTACCTTGCGCAGATGCTTCTTGGCACCGGAATTCCAACCGATCGGGGTACGCCTGAAAATGCTGCGCCAAAAACGGGTATTGCGGGCGAAGGCAGCGGTCAGATCGCCGTCCAGGTCTTCCTTCCGAGCGCGGGTGGCCAGTGAATAGGCGACGGATTTGGTGGCTAGGGAGCGAATCCCGAAGTGACCGGCTAGGATCAGGCCGAGGAACCCACCGAGCAAGGTCCAGGCTACCCAGGGTATGTCCATAGCGTTCGATAGAAAATCCGATCCACCGCCCCAACCCCCCCAGGTCGCAAAGGCGATCAGCACCGGACCCAAGATCAGACCATCGCCCCACAGGGTGCGCTTGCGCCAGCGATCAAGGGCCTGTCGGAGAAAGGGCGCGATGCGTTCTTCGATATCCTTGGCGGTCCTCTCCACGGAGCCGACAATACGATAGGCGCGCTCGACCTCTACCTCTCGCATGCGTCGATGAATATCTTCCAGGTCCCGATCCCGTTTCTCTTCGTAACGGATGCGCTTGGCCTCATCCTTGATGAAGATGGCGACGTCCGGGTTGTATATGGTATAGAAACGCCCGGCGGTCAAGCCCTCCTCACCGATAGCACGCTGCCAAGCGGCCACCACGTCTTCGGGATTGTCCTCCCGCGCCGAGGTATCGAGCTGATTGAGAATGTATAGGAACTTGCCAGCATCCGGCCGATCGATGGTTTTGGCGACCAGATGTTGCAAGGTATCGCGCATGGCCCCCGGCTCCGGGTGACGGGCATCGAAGAAGACCAGTACCAGATCGGAAAGGCCGATGATGTGATCGGTAATGCGCAGGGTCGCCGCACGCTGCGCGTCGGAATCGAAGCCCGGAGAGTCGATCAAGATGCGACCCCGGAGGCGTTCGCTGGGGCAGGTCTTGAGCTGCAGGTAGGTGTCGATGCGTTCACCTTCGCCGGCGGATGCCAAGTCGATATCCTTGGAGATCCGATAGAGGGGAAATCGCGGGTCCGCATCGAGGGCAACTCCCGGCAAGGCGTGGTCCATCGACTCGCGGCTATAACAAATGACGGTGAAACGGTCATCCACCGCCTGGTTGCCGGTCCGTTGCAGCTTGCTGCCGAGGAAATGATTGACGAAGGTGGACTTACCGGCGGAGAAGGTTCCGAGCACCGAGATCAGAGGCCACCAGGGAATCCGAGTGGTATAGGACTGGTGCTTTTCGAGCAGCCTCATCCCGTAAGCGACCCGATCCAAGGTGCGAAAGCTCTGAACCGCACCGAGAAGCACCGGGTTTTCCTGCCTGAGGTGGGCTTCCAAATTCTTCAGACGTTGCTCGACGACATGTGTGGACGGATGCATCGCAGGGTTCCTCCGTACTTCGAAGCATGGTCGGGGTCGCGGCAGAGATTCGGATTAGGATAACCACCTTGTCCATTTCAACCAGGGATGGTATACCCAACGGTGCCCGGACGGTAGTCTGTTTGCCCGGGCCGCCGAATATTGGAGATCTTGAAGCGGATCGACGCTCGGTGGTCCCGACCCGTTCGCATCGGCACCGCTAAGATACCATTTGAATTTTCCAAGGCGTCCATCACTCGGGCCGGAGGTAGCGTATAATTCGGAGCTTCCCGACTAGGTGCCCTCGATAAGGGCTCCGCGCAAAAATTACGTCCCCGCAACTTTTCTAAGGCACCCTCGATTCTCGTATACAAGATCCGGAGCCACATCCCCGCCGACAAGGTCCCCTTAAGAAATCGTACTAGGTACCTGATTTCTCTCTATTAATCTCTCTCAATACTTGTAATTTAGGCATTGATCCAAGATAATGCTAAGTTTATCGAAAGTTAGGGCGCGGCCATTTATGGGGACCTGGATTTCAAGGTGCCCTTTATAGTCTCGGTTGCGGGCAAGACGGGGTGGCAGCCCCACGGTAACGGTGAGCATCGCGTCCCTCGGTTCGCCAAGCTCGGGATACAAAAAACTATCAGGTTACTCAGGTAATAAGGCACATGGAATTACCAATCGTTCGCGGATTGCTTGTGGCGGGTCTGGTATCGGCGGCGCAGGCCGTTGCGGCCATACCCGCAGGCAGCGAGTTCGTGGTGAAGCAAGCCGAAGGGGCACCGACCGTCGCCGTAGGAGGGACTGTGATCCCTTATAAGGAAGTGACGTTCGCCGCCCAACTGCCGGGGCGGGTCAAATACCTTGCCGGCATCGAGGGGGACACCTTCAAGAAAAGCGATCTGCTCGTATCCCTCGATGACCGCGAGCTACTCGCCAACCGCCAAGCCCTACTGGCCCAAATACAAAGTGCCGATGCCGCCTTTCGTAACGCCGGCATGCAGTATAACCGCGAGATATTCGCACCCCGCTCCCGAACGCCCCCGGGCGGCATGGGCATTCCCAATCTGTTCGACCAGATGTTCACCCGCCCTATGGAAGATTTCATGGGGGAGCGCTCTCGAGGCGCGGAGCTGTCCGCCGACCTATATTCCTCCGGCACTCAGATCGAGCAGGCGCGCAGTGCGCTTATGCGACTACAAGCCGAGCTGCAGGCACTGGATTCCAAGCTACGCGACGCCCGTAGCATTGCACCCTTCGACGGTGTCATCGTCAAGAAATTCATCGAGGTCGGGGATACGGTGCAGCCCGGTCAACCGCTGCTCAATTACGCCGATGTTCAGTATCTGCAAGTGGAGGTGGACGTGCCGGCGCGACTGCGGCCGGGTCTGCGTGAGGGGGTCATGATCCACGCCGAGCTCGATGTGAATCGCCGGCGGGTGCCGGTTCGGGTGGCCCAGATCTTCCCCATGGCCGATCCCCAACGACATACGGTCAAGGTCAAGCTCGATCTACCCCAAGGTGTATCCGAGCCGGGGATGTACGCCAAAGTGCTGGTCCCGGACTTCCAGGCCCCGGCACACGCCAACCCGATCATTCCGGAATCGGCGATCCGCTATAATGGCAGTCTGCCGGGAGTCTATGTACTCGACGCCCAGGGCAACGCCGAGTTGCGTCTGGTCCGGGTCGGCGAGCCGGTTCCGGGGGGCTTGACTACCGTACTCAGCGGCCTGCGTCCGGGGGAGCGAGTCCTGGCGGACCCACCGCCGGGAATCACGGCCGGCTGGTCCACTCAGCACTCACGGCAACCTGATAAAAGGCGTTGATGTCGGTCATGTGCCGCACCGGCTCCCCCATGGTGTGGCCGGTCGCGCCCCCGGAGACCTCCGGGGGCCGGCCCCAAATGAAGGCCCTTCATCACCCGAGGACCGCGGGTTGTTCGGCTGCTCCTGCACATCCACCGGCGGTTTGGCACCGCCCGATCCACTCGAGACCTCCGTCCGGACCACCCGTGAAGCCGTCCGGTCTCATCCTGGCAATCGAATCCCCCACCCCGGCTCATCCTCATGGGGCCCCGAGGAAAATCGCACTCCGGCAAGGCTTCGAGTCGCGAAGCGAAACCATTTCATTTCGCTTCCATTCCTGGCTTCCATTCCTGCGGGCACTCACATGCTCGAGAGATGGCCGAGCATCGTGGATTTTTCAGGGCGCCCTCATGCCCCGCCCACGGGCGGGAACGACGATCCCCGTGTTCTGAAATACCCTACGCAATGGGCAGATTGAACCATGACTGAAGACGAGACCCTGACAAATCCCGAGGGTCGGGGACCCCTATACACGGAGGAAAGCCTCGGTATCGCCGGGCGCACGGCGCGGTTCTTCATCCGCTCTCCCCTCTCGCCTCTGTTCTATATCTCGATGCTGCTGATGGGCCTGCTCGGCCTAGTGATGACGCCACGGCAAGAAGATCCCCAGATCTCGGTGCCCATGATCGACATCATGGTGCAATATCCGGGAACCTCGGCCCAACAGGTATCGAACCTAGTGGTGCAGCCCCTCGAACGCATCATGAGCGAGATCCCCGGCGTCAAACATGTCTACTCGGCCTCCCAGCGCAACATGGGATTGGTCACCGTCGAGTTCGAGGTAGGGCGGAAAATGGGGCCGTCCGTGGTCAAGGTCAACGACAAGATCGCCTCCAACATGGACAAGATCCCGCCGGGGGTCATGCCGCCTCTGGTCAAAAGTAAAGGGATCGACGACGTACCCATCGTCACCCTCACCCTCTGGTCCAAGGACCTGGACAACAACGGCCTGCCGGATGTGGACGACGGCCAGCTACGCCTCCTGGCCCAGGACGTGCTCCAGGCGATCAAGGAGGTCAAGAACACCGGCAATGCCTTCATCGTCGGCGGCCGCCGCGAGCAGGTGACGGTCGACGTCTATCCCGAGCGCCTGTCCGGCTATGGCATCAGCCTGGATCAAGTCGCCCAGACGCTCAAGAACGCCAATGCCGAGACCACGGCCGGTGGGGTGGAATCGAGCGGCACCCACTTTTCGGTGACCACTGGTGCTTTCCTCAAGAGTGCGGATGAGATCGATCGGCTGGTGGTGGGGACCCACCAGAATGTCCCGATCTATGTGCGCGATGTGGCGCGTGTCGTCCAAGGTCCGGAGGATGCCTCCCAGCTGGTGGCCTACTATACGGGACCGGCCGCGTCGGAAGGGCCAAAGGTCGATGGCGTGCCGGCGGTAACCCTTGCCATCGCCAAGAAAGAGCTGACCAACGGCGTCACCGTCGCCAACGCCATCATCGAGCGCATGGAGCAGATCAAGGGCGAACGGATTCCCAACAATGTGGAGGTCAGCATCACCCGCAACTACGGGGAAACCGCGGACGACAAGGTCAGCGAGCTGATCTTCAAGCTGTTCATCGCCACCGGTTGGGTATTCCTGCTGGTATGGTGGGCCTTTCGAGCTCTGCGGCCGGCCATCGTGGTCATGCTGGTGATCCCGGTGGTGTTGTTGATGACCATCTTCGTGGCCTGGATCTCCAATTACACCATCGACCGGGTGAGCCTGTTCGCTCTGATCTTCTCCATCGGCATCTTGGTGGACGACGCTATCGTGGTGGTGGAGAACATCTACCGGCGCTGGCTGGAAGAGGGACGCACCGACGACGAGACCGCAGTGGATGCGGTGCGCGAGGTGGGCAATCCCACGATTCTCGCCACCTTTACCGTGATCGCCGCGCTGCTGCCCATGGGCTTCGTGAGCGGCATGATGGGACCCTATATGGAGCCGATTCCGGCCCTGGGCTCGGTGGCTATGTTCATTTCCCTGTTCGCCGCCTTCGTGTTCACCCCTTACCTAGCGCTCTCCAAGTGGCTGCGACCCTCCATGCGCTACTTGAAGACGGCGGAAAAACGCGAGCACAAAGGAGCGGACAAGCTCGAGAAGGTGTTCCGCAACCTTTTGACCCCCCTGATCGAGCGCAAGAGCAAACGGACCCTCTTCCGTCTTGTCCTATGGGGCACCTTTCTCTTCACCTGCTCCTTCTTCTACTTCGAGTGGGTCCCGGTAAAGATGTTACCCCTGGACAACAAGCCGGAATTCTCCGTGGTAATCGACATGCCGGAAGGCACGGCCCTTCCTGTCACCGCCAATCTGGCGCATCGCCTAGCGGAGCAGCTGCGTACCCTGCCGGAGGTGACGGCCATCCAGCTCTACGTGGGTACGGCTCGGCCCTTCGATTTCAACGGCATGGTTCGGCACTACTATATGCGCTCCGAACCCTGGCAAGGCGAGATCCAAGTACAGCTACTGCACAAGAACGACCGTGATCGGAGCAGCCACGAGCTGGCGGTCACGGCCCGCGAGATGTTGGCGGAGCTGACGAAGGGAACCGGTGCCAAGCTCGCCATAGTCGAGATGCCACCGGGGCCACCGGTGCTGCAATCGGTGGTCGCGGAGATCCACGGCCCGACGCCGGAGATCCGCCGCCAGTTTGCGCGGGACATGACCGAGTTCTTCGCCCAGGCCGAGAGTGCCCGCGATGTGGACAACTATCTGCGCAATACCTATGACTACTGGCGCTTCGACGTGGATACCGAAAAAGCGGTGCGTCGCGGCATCTCCGTCGACACCATCAATCGCAACTTGGCCATGGCCCTGGGCGGGGCACCGATCGGGGACGTCAAGCAGAAGGTAGGCCACGAGCCCATAAAAATCGTGGTCCAGGTCCCACTAGCGGAGCGCTCCCAGATCGAGCGTCTGGGCGATCTGCCGATCCAATCCAACGCCGGATTCACCATCCCACTGCGGGAACTCGGGACCTTTCAACGCGTCCCCGAGGACGACATCATCTATCGTAAGGACCTGCGTGCCATCGAGTTCGTGGTCGCCGACGTAGGCGGCACCCTGGCCGCGCCCGTCTATGCCATGTTCCAGATTCAGGACCGGATGAACGCCGTCGGCTACACGGCACCGGATGGTACGACCCCGCAAGCCCATTGGATCGGCCCTCCTCCCGACGATCGCTATTCATCCTGGGAGTGGAGCGGCGAGTGGACGGTCACCTACGAGACCTTCCGCGATATGGGTGGGGCCTTCATGGTAGCCTTGGTGCTCATCTACATCCTGGTGGTCTGGGAGTTCGGTAACTTCCGGATCCCACTGATCATCATGGCCCCCATTCCCTTGACCCTGTTAGGGATCATCCCGGCCCATCTGATCATGTTTAACCTCGGGCTGGGCGGTGAGTTCACCGCGACCTCGATGATCGGCTGGATTGCCCTTGCCGGAATCATCGTCCGCAACTCGATCCTACTCGTGGATTTCTCGATTCACGAGGTACAGAAAGGCGTACCTGTCACCGAAGCGGTCATCCGTGCCTGCAAGACCCGTACCCGGCCCATCATCATCACCGCCCTGGCCCTGGTAGCGGGCTCCAGCGTCATCTTTACCGATCCGATCTTCCAGGGCATGGCGATCTCTCTGGCCTCCGGCGTATTGGTCTCGACCCTACTCACCCTGGTCGTGATTCCCTTGGGATGCGTTGCGGCCAGCAAGGACCTATGCGAAGTCGCGGCGGCCACCGCAGCGGCGGGCACAACCGTGCCCTGTGCCACCGAAGAGGCCGAGCCCAAGCCGCCGTCGCGGATTGAGCACAAACCCAAGACCGGCACTTCGATCAGGATCTGGAGCTACCTGATGGAAGGAATCATCATGGGCTTCTATCTGGTCCGTGGGATCTTTCTCCTGTTGTATGGCCTCCTGAAAGGCTTGATGAAGGCGAAAAAGAAAGAGCCTACCCGACCGCTACGGTCGGAGACTCCAAGCCCGGAAGGGGAAAGCACGGCAGACGACTCGGGTCCCCCCCCGACCACACCGGCTTTGGGGACCGATGACGGGCCGGCGGAAGTCATCCGAGCAACCGCATCGCAGGAAGACACCGCAACCATCGAATCGGAGTCCGGGCAAACCGCCGACACCACCAAGCAGACCGACACAGCGGACGCCGCGCCCTCGGACACAGCAGCGGCCTACACCGAGCCGGCGACAAAGGACAAAGACACGGCGGCCTCTCCGGCCGTGACCGCACCGGCAGCGGACAAACCCGAGGCAACGGATACCGCCGTGCGGACCGACCCGCCCGTGACGACAGAACAGGACACCCCGACCGACCGTAAAAAGACAACCGAGAAAACGGCAGGAAAAGAGACCACCGTCGAGCCTCGTGGGCGAGGTGCCACCGCAAAGAAGCCCAGGGCCAAAAAGGCCTCCGCCAAAAACCTGGAACAGGCGTTGGTCCCCAAAAAGGCCAAGCGGCGTGGAATACGCCTGAAAACGGACGATGACTAGTAGTACAGCAGCACCGAAAATACCGATAGGTGCGGCGCTCCTGAAATGACGCGGAGAAACCTGGAAACCAAGGCTCAGCCGACCGTAGGCTGGGCTGTGCCCACCATTGAGCTTGCTCGATATTTTCCGGTGGGCGCAGCTTACTCCCTACTAATCCCTGCCGGTGCGGTAAACCTAGCCACGGAGTTCTTCGAATCCACGGGGCAACGTGGATCGCTAGATCTCAGAGCGAGACAGCATGAAATGGACGGAGCACAAGCTCCACAAGGTATCCGAAAAACCGGCCTCGACGCTCGGATTTTGGATGCCCGGTGTCGTTTCAAAAGAGCCGCATCCATAGTCTTTCAAGGTTCCCTTTATTTCAGCAACAACCAAATGAGAACACTACTTGGCCGGCGACACCGGATATCGGCCATCTTGCTCTTATCTTTACTACCTATCGCACAATCGGCCTTGTCCCATCCATATCCGGATAACGGCGACTACCCGTTTCCCGACGCCTTCTATTCGGACCAGTGGGCCACATATGGCCCCCCTCCGTACAGTGATCCTACCCTCGATTTCCGTACTGTCGATCCAGTATATCCACCCGAGCGGACAGCCCATAGATACCGAGAAGGCCCTTGTCGAGCGTCGCCGGACACTGGTTGGTGGTCTGCTCCGCCATGCGCGGCCTTTCCCCACCCGGAGGACAGAAGCCGACAGCCGGGTACGCCGGTGGCCCCGGCTTATGACCGCTCGGGTCGGGTCCCCATGTCCGGGGAATTCATATCCGCACCGGCCGAGAGATACCGCACCCCGGGCCATGCGCCCAACGAGTTCGGGGGTACCGGCATACCTTGGTGGTATCGATACCGTTTTCGTCCGCTAACTGAGCAGGAACGTCAGCGCATGGGCACCGAGATGGGGTGGCGGCCGCAGGTTCCGGTCCCGCTCCGCCGAGCCAATCCGCTGCCGGTCGAAGAGGCCTACGGCTACCAGCCGGATAATTGGTTTCTCCGCTACTTCGGAGCACCACGCTGAAGGTACCTTGAAAAATTCAGCGCTCGATTCGTAGTGGTTAGCCCCCTGGCAAACCTTTATCCTTCCCTATCGGGCACCACCGCGAATCGAGATATTCCGGACACGGAATTCTTCGAGGCCCCCGTAAGGGAATGATGAGATTCCGTAGTGGAAGCAAAGACTCCGACGATAACCGACGACAACAGTCGACTTCGCCGCTACCGAGAAGGGCGGTACCGACCACACGGGTCAACTAGGGGCTCAATCAGGATCGGTCCAAACCGATCGAACGAGGATAAAACAAGATGAAAACTACGATGTGGACGATGTGGCACATACCGGCTATCGGGCTGTTGATGACCATGTTCTGGGGTTCGGTACCTGCCGGCACCGAATTCTCCGCGGAAACACTCCGGCACAGCCCCCAGGGCCAGGTAGCATCCGGCAAGCTATTCGTGGGAGACAAGCGGATGCGTATCGAGGAGACCCACCAGGGGCAATCCGTCATCCGCATAATCGATGAAAACCTCGATACCGCCTGGATACTGTTTCCGGATCGGAAAACATACCAGGAGCACAAGCCGCAAGGGCTGGTAAGTAGTAAACCACTGGACATAAACAAGACATCGGCGGAAAACCCTTGCAACGGCATGCCGGGCCTGACCTGCCGGAAGCTCGGGGAAGAAAAGATCGGGGAACGAACAGCCACCAAGTGGGAAATCACCATCTCCAATCAAGGACGGACTATGCAGAGCATCCACTGGATCGACAAAGAACGGGGCATTCCCTTGCGTAAGGAAATACCCGGTAGACACATGACACAGCTCGAGCTCGTAGCTACGGAAGACTGGAATGGGCACCAAGTCGAGAAATGGGAGCAGGTAACGGACATGAGCCGACCGGGCCAACCGGAGCTACGAACCTCCCAGTGGTTCGATCCCAAGCTCGGGATCATGGTGCGCCAGGAATTCCCCGGGGGCTTGGTCAGCGAGCTGAAAAATATCCGCATCGGCAAGCAGCCCGACGAGCTGTTTCGGGTCCCCGCGGACTTCGAGCCTATGACCATCCCACCGGGTTCGCTAGGCGGGACCATCGGGCGCTGATTCCGCGAAACCGGCTCGACCGACGTCACCTAAAGGTCCGACCCGTAAATAAGGATGATCGAGCCACTCGAGGATACCCGACGAACACAGGTTTGCTTGGCTCCGCACGCAGGCACGCCAAGCCATCCGCTAGATCGCCTGCAAGGTCTCCATCCGACCGGAAGGCTGTGGAGTTTACGATGATGACCATAATCGGAAGCTATAAGGGGGGGTCGGGGAAGAGCACCGTCACCTTCAACTTGGCGGTATGGCTCGCCATGGCCAATGTGGACGTCCAGCTCATCGATGCCGACCCCCAATCCACCTTGACCGACGTGGTCGAGGTCCGTGTGGAAGATGGCTTCGACCCCCCGTTGCGGGTCGGGGACCGATCGGGGTTAACCTCGGAGCGGCTGCGTGCCGCGGACGAAACGCTCATCGACGTCGGTACCGCGGATATGGATGCGATGCGCCAAGCGCTGGGACTCTGTGATCGGGTGATCGTTCCGGTACCGCCGTCCCAGGCCGATATCTGGTCCACCCAACGCTACATCCGTCTGGTGAACTCGATGCCCAGGGACAAGCCGGTAGAAATCATCGGATTCATAAATCGTGGCGACACCCATCACGCCGTGCGGGAAACCGACGAGGCGGCCGCGGCATTGGTATCTCTGTCAGACATCAAATTTCTCAAGCCGCGGCTGTCCCAACGTACCGTCTTTCGACGCTCCTTCAGCGAAGGGCTGGCCGTATTCGAGCTGGAGCCGCGTGGCAAGGGGGCACGCGAATTCCTGGCCCTGGCAGCCAACCTATATCCGAAGCTGCTGGGCTAAGAGACAACGCTCTCTGGAGGAGAGGAGATTTTCATCATGGACCCGCTGTCGTTGTTTACCCTTGCGCTCGGCCTTCCAGCGCCTTGGGAGGTCGTTGACGTGGCCTTCGATCCCCAATCGGGCCGGATCGATTTCCACCGCGCCTTCGCCCCGGGGACACGATGTTCTTGTCCGCAGTGTGGGGCGGAACACCCGCCGGTCCACGACACGCTCGAGCGCGACTGGCGTCACCTGAACTGCTTTCAATTCCAAGCCTCCATCTACGCCAAGGTGCCCCGTGTGCGCTGCGGGACCTGCGCCAAGACTATACTCCCAGGTCGTGGCGCCCTGGGCGTGCCCCAACAGCGGCTTCAGCCTACGGATGGAGACCTTACTGGTCACCCTCTATAAAGGCGATGGCGGTCTCTCAGGTCGCTCAATTGCCTGGCGTCAGCGACAGGCGCGTCTGGCGCACCCTCGATCATTACGTCGATCAGGCGCATGCTCAAGAGGACTTCTCAACCGTCACCTCGGCTGGTCTCGACGAGACCGCCTCACGGCGCGGACACAATGATATCAGCTTGTTTCACGATCTCGATGCCCAGCGTGTGCTCTATGCCTGGGAAGGGCGAAAAACCCGGGTCGTGGCCCAGTTTGCCGATGCGCTCGAGGCTCATGGCGCCTGTGCCGGGAACAGCTGCGCGGTCTGTATGGATATGTCGGCAAGCTACCAGGCTGGCGTGTGTGAGCATCTGCCCTGGGCGGCGATCACCTTCGATGAGTTTCACGTCATTCAGCTCGTCAACAAGGGCGGTTGACGCAGTGCGTCGCCAAGAAGTCAAAAGGGCCCCGGAGCGGCGGCGTACCCGCTATATCTGGCCCAGGACAAGCACGCTTGGAGTAACCGCCAGAAAAGCCGGTTTGCGGAACTCAAGCGCCGAAACCTCAAGACACACCGTGGCTTCCGGATCCAGGAGACGTTACGCGAGCTCTTCCACAGCGCTCAGAGCGCGGTGCAGGCCGAGCCGCTCCTCGATAGATGGTACAGCTGGGCGCGCCGTTGCCGCTTGGAGCCGATCAAGGCGGTGGCCAAGACGCTTAAGAAGCACTGGCCAAGCCTCCCGATGCGTTCGATTCCAGGCTCACCAACGGCCGTGTCGAGGCAGTCAACTCGCTCATCCAGGCCGCCAAAGCCAGGGCCCGCGGCTACGGGACCACCAGGCACCTGATTACCATCCTTTACCTTGCGGCGGGTAAGTTGACTCGGCTGCCGGGTCCTGGGTCTTTGGAGTCCGTGTACGAGAAGACTTTGTGCGTCGAGGTGACCGAACGCGGACCTCAGCCGAATATTTTTCAGCTCATTTGCGGCTATTTGCGGCAAAAAAGAAGATATCGAGTAAGCTCAATGGTGGGCACAACTCGTCCTATGGTCGGCTGGGCCTTTGTCTCCGGGCTTCTCCGCGTCGTTGGAGGAGCACAGGAAAGCGAGGGAGCGTAAGCGACGAGCGGAGTGCGACGACCCCCGCGTAGCCGTAGGGCCGAGCCTTTCGTCGGAGTGCGGCGCGTGAGCGCCGGCGGAGACGAAAGGCTCGGCCCTACGGCTACGCGGCGTCCAGTCATTGTGGGAGTCCTGGTGCCGCGCGGAGTGCGCGCCGGGACGGACGCAGGACAAACGCGGGCCATGGCCGTCGCCTAATTTTGTGCACCCGAAATCGGACGGACCCCATTTCGGGTTTCGCGAAAAACGACGACGCTCCGAGCAGAAGAGCCGCACCCAACGGCTATCAGCCAACACCCCGGAGCCCATGATCACCCGGCGGACTCGAGTACTCGAGTATGAGTAAAGACCAGGGTCAACCTAGGAATACCCACCCACCCGGATATGACGCCCACAGAACCTTGGCCGGTGACTTGCCTCATCAGGATTCCTGTCCGGTACGGCTGGTCGTGGCCATCTCGTCCCGGGCCCTGTTCGACCTCGGTGCATCGCACTAGGTATTCGAAACCCAAGGTGTCGAAGCCTACTGCCGTTACTAGATCGACCATGAGGAAGAGGTGCTGGAGCCTAGTGTCGCCTTCCCCATGGCGAAGAAGCTACTGGCACTCAACGAACGCCTCGGCGAGCGGGGACAGGTAGATCTGATCCTACTGTCGCGCAACAGCTCGGACACCGGCCTGCGGGGCTTCAACTCCATACGCCACTACGAGCTGGACATTACCCGGGCCGCCTTCATCGGGGGATGCAGTCCGTACAGCTACGTATCCGCTTTCGGAACACACCTCTTTCTCTCCGCGGACCTAAACGATGTCCGCAAGGCCCTCGCGGCCGGCTGCGCCGCGGCCACCCCCCCGGGCGACGAGGCCGCACAGCAACTGCGCATCGCCTTCGACGGCGACGCGGTACTCTTCTCGGACGAAACCGAGCAAGTCTACCGCCAGCACAGGCTGGAAACCTTCAACACCACCGAAAGCGCAGCGGCCCACAAACCCCTCCGGGAGGGACCCTTTAAGGACTTTTTGGTTGCGCTGCACGAGATTCAGAGGTTATTTCCGGCAGACGAGTCCCCGTTACGCACAGCCTTGATCACCGCTCGGGGCGCGCCGTCCCACGAGCGGATCATCCGCACCCTGCGCGCCTGGGGGATCCGTATCGACGAATCCCTATTCCTCGGCGGTCTCGACAAAGGGCCTTTCCTCAAGGCATTCGATGCCGACATCTTCTTCGACGACCAACGCGCACACTGTGATTCCGCCAGCGCCCTGGTAGCGACAGGTCATGTGCCCTACGGTATCACCAACGAGTATCGAGGATACCTTGAACAATCTTGACTCCACCAAGTCGCTCTTACCATCCCGTGGCTAAATGCCGCGGCCTCATTGAAGCTTTGTTATCGAGGTAGGGGCGATTCATGAATCGCCCCTACTATGAATCCCTGCCGGTGCGGTCAACTTGGCCACGGAGCTGTTCGACTCCACGGGGCAGAATCGCTAGGTCCCAGGGCGAGGCGGCATGATTAGAGAGATAGTGCGCAAGCTCCACAAGGTGTCCGATAAACCGGCCTCGACTCTCGGATTTTCGACGCCCGATGTCGTTTCAAAAGAGAACCGACCCCACCGGTAGGTGGCGCGCTGTCGCGCAGCAAACAAGTGGTAAATGGCAAGATAGGGGGCCGTGGGGACCGAGACCGTTCAGACACTGTTGTGAAGGCTAAGCATCTCGGCTTTACAGTCCGTGAGGCCTCTTGACGTGGACGAACAAATTCAATTGTAAAACAGTATGTTATGATATGTTTGATGAGAGCCGCACCCAAAGGGATTGGGGAGTGGGGGAGTAGGGGCGACCGGCTGGTCGCCCTTACTTGCTCCATACCCACGGAGACTCCACCTGAGCGCCGGCAAGCCGGCACCTACATCTCCCCGTCCCGGCTTCAGGCCCGTTCCGAGGATGAACAAAGATCACACCTCAGAGCTGCCTCGACCGTAGTAAAGGACCCGAACACCAGGATACAGTCACCGCTCCGGGCCGCCTCCGCCGCCGCTAGCAACGCCGCAGCAATATTCCCGCAATCTTTCAGCCCTTGACCCGCAGCCATACCCTGCAACGCCGCACGCAACTCGGTGGCGGACAGGGCCCGGGGGGTCGTGCTGCTTCCTAGGTACCAAGCATCGACCTGTCCGATCAAAGGTCCGGCAATGGCCAGCGGGTCCTTATCCTTCATGACACCGAGCACCCCATGCACGCAACCGGGACACCCGAAAGCCCGTAGATTCTCGGCCAACACCTCCGCCGCCTGCGCATTGTGGGCCACATCCAGGATCCAGGTCACAGGGCCCGGTATGACCTGGAAACGTCCGGGCAGACGCACTCGCTGCAGACCGGGACCCAAATGAACACTCGAGACCGGCAGACGTGGTTGCAAGCAGGCAATCGCCATCAAAACAGCCGCAGCATTATCCCGTTGGAAAGACCCACGCAGGGCCGGCGCGGGCAGACCCACTCTCCCCCACTCGAGACCCTGCCACCACCAGCCATCACCCGTGTCCTCCCAATCGAAATCCCGCCCGAGCACGAACAGATCGCAACCAAACGCCCTAGCCCGCTCGAACAGCACCCGGGACGGGGCCCGATGTCCCACCACGGCCGGCCGACTGGGCCGGAAGATGCCGGCTTTCTCCGCGGCAATCCGGTCTCGGGTGGCACCGAGCCACGCGGTGTGATCCAGATCGATCGTAGTCACCACCGCAACATCCGGGTCCAGGATATTGACCGCATCCAGGCGGCCACCGAGACCGACCTCCAGAATAGCCACATCCGGTCGGGTACGTACGAACAGGTCCAAGGCGGCCAGGGTACCGAACTCGAAAAAGGTCAGGGCTACGTCTCCGCGTGCCCGATCCACACGCTCGAAGGCCGCACACAGGTCCGCATCCCGGACCTCCGATCCGTCCAGGCGGATACGCTCGTTATAGCGCAGCAAATGGGGAGAGGTATAACAGGCGGTGTGGTAACCGGCGATGCGATAGATAGACTCGAACAGGCCGACGCAAGAGCCTTTGCCGTTGGTACCAGCAATGGTGATGACAGGGAAAGGGACCGGTTCCGGTTGCATCCGGGACCAGACCGCCGCGACACGCTCCAACCCGAGCTCAATGGCCTTCGGGTGCAGGGCCTGTTGCCAACACAGCCAGTCGGGCAGCTTGTCGAATCTCATCTTAGGCTTACAGCTCGATCCGAGATATCCCTCATCCCACATGGGCACCTTGAACTTTCGATGGTATCTTGCATGCAATGTAGCTCTTATCGTTCTGGGACGTGACATCTATAACCTTCCATAGCCACATAGCTTGTACTCGGAACTTGAAATGTAACTATTCAGCTACTCCAATTGGGGCATTGGGGGCGGCCCTGGAAGGTCAGGACGAGCGAGTTGAACATATCGTCGGATTGTTTGCGGAGAGTTGAGAAGCAGGAGCGGATGATGGCAAAGTCTTCGGTGCCGGTATCGGAGCGGAAGCAGCCAGAGGTTTTCTGCTTGAGCTTGGGCATGCGAAGGTCACGTTCGGCATGGTTGTTGTCGAAGGGAACGCAGGTCGGTGAGGAAGCGCAGGACCTCGTTGCGGTGCTCGCGCAGTCGCCGAATGAGGTTGCCGGCCGGGGATTGTTTGATCCGCCCGCGGGTGCCGGGACGGCAGGGACGGGGAGGATTGCCG
>Ga0209681_1000121_pt1 | contig 20201 bp, 17 predicted proteins | sample WorMetLIZISLAND2_3_FD_187416 | JGI IMG/M metagenome (GOLD analysis project Ga0209681, IMG submission 187416) | Marine gutless worms symbiont microbial communities from Max Planck institute for Marine Microbiology, Germany - Olavius clavatus LIZARD... ... | reverse complement strand
GTGATACTCAATCTTATATTTGGTATGGCTTCCATAGCGATATTCCATGCAAACTGTATAATACAACTGCTAGCTGAAAGCTACCCGTCTAAAGACGGGGGTTTCAACCTTAGGACGGACGAATGAATGACTGATGCAACAAGCCAAATAAAAAGATATTGAATCCTGCCGGGCTTGGAGGTAATTCGGCAATTTGTTGGAGGAGGTAAAGATCGTCAATAGATTGATTTTGAGCTGAAAATTCAAGGCTTTTCCCAAGCTCGTCTATGATGAGCAATATTCCTGCGCGTGATTTTTCAGCCAGTGAAGCCATCACCTGCACAAGATTATTATTATCAATTGAAAACCCTTTTTGAGATTTCAAATAAAGATCATCCAACTCTTTTAATACAGAGGGTCTACGCCCTTTTGCATGATTCCAATATTTGGAAGCACCGTTATCCAATGCTCTTAAAACTGTTTTGGCAACAGGCTCGCGTTGCGCAGTTGCAATAGCTCTAATTAGCCCTGATTCTGGAAGCTCCCTTTTCATCTGTCTTTGGAGAGAGTTGGAATTTTTTGTCTGTTTTAGTATTTGGATGGCATTTTTGAAATTTTCATTGTGGCGTGGTGCGCATAATGCCGTCAAATAGTTCGCGAAAGCTGATTTGCCGGTTCCATAAGATCCGGTAAGCGTCCACGCTCTAACGGCATTTTCCAACGAAAACGATCTTAAAAATCTCTCGATGCTATCAATCGCTCTTGCGGTTGGAATATACCCAAGCAAACTATCAGGCATTCCAAAATCACGCTCAAGATTGACAGACCTTGAATACCTTCGCTTTATTGATACAAAATCTGATAGAGTGGGCATATCAGTTCCTTTTTTTATAGTACTTGTCCAGAAGTTCTGCAGATAATTCCAACGGATCGCTGTCGTAGGCAATTTGCATCATCCCTGCGGCATCTGTTAAATGGATCTCCTCAACCTCCTTGGCAATTGATTCAATGGCATTAGACAGGCTGCTTTCATTCAGTTTGAATGCTTGTCCTGGGCTTCCGGCATCGTACAGAAGCCGTGACATGGCAACTGTTTTCACATCATCCTCAAATGACGATGCAAATTCAAGGCATGCTGATACGATCATCTCGGATGGCAAGGTCGGTTTGTCACCGTATTTAAATACAAATCGTTTGGAATTCGTGTCGGTATTTATAATTCCAAGGTCTGTAAACGGACAAGCAAGAGATTCTTCCTTTCGGTTTTTCTGAGCTACCTGTTCAGTATACATTCTGAGCAGACAATTCACATCTTTCTTCAAAGATGAATCACTGATTTTTTTATTCGGGAACTGGCTATTCTTGTATTCTTTTAATGAAAAGAGAATATCTTCAGATGAAAATTCAACTTTATTTAATTCGGTAAACGTAAAATGCCACACCGGAGCATTACATGGAGGCTTAAAAAGGTTCCAGTGAAGTAGCCAAAGTGATGCAGGGTCTTCCAGAAAAGGGTCCCAACCATTTTCCCCAAGAAGTTTTTTCGCAAAATTCGTAGGGTGGTGGACATTTTTCCCATTATTCTTTAATTCGTCAACGATCTTGAATGCGACGCACCAATACCTGATGGCTTTAACCATATTTTTCCCAACACCCAATACGACAGGTGCAGACTCTTTTGAAAAAACTGAAACATCATCTGTAGCCTTGTCAAAGCCTTTTTTTAACCAGCCGAATCTTGGATGGAAAGTTTCGTGGCGTGCAAAAATGGGATAAATAGTTAAATCATGTTGCATTGGTTCTTCCCTTTTTGAAATAATGTACCATTTCATAGATGTACCGTCGAAATTTATCAATCTATATCACCACACTTTGTCAGATCCGGTCAAACGCGCATTATTTTTTAAAAAAATCGTCCACGGTGTTTTCCGTCCCGCGCCCGCGAAGCCAAATAGTCCTGTCCCTTCTCCGTCAATGGGTATTTCTGCTTGCTGTTGCGCGGTTTGTCCGGGACCGTCATTTCAATGAAAACCCTCTTTGTGAACCTTTTCCTTCTCATGGTTCCTTTGGCTCCTTTGGTCCCCTTGTGACCCCTTTTACACTTCAATCAAGTTTGGCGATTCATCGTTTTATGTGGAAAAATAAAGAAGGCCTTATGGTAATTCGGGCCTTCGTTCACCTGATAAAAGTAGGGCGGCAATACTTTGCCGCCAAACAAGGCGTCAGTGCTTGCAGGTTGCAACCCCCGCCTGTCGGCATGGGGATGCCGATCTACATAAAGTAGGGCGGCAATCCTTTGCCGCCGGACAAAGGGTCAACGCTTGCAGGTTGCAACCCCCGCCTGTCGGCATGGGGATGCCGATCTATGGTGGGGCATGAGTGAAACAGTTGGCGCTTTATATCAAATCCACACAAAACGTCGAGGAACCTCAAGTTTGTAACCATCCGCCTTGGTTTATAACAGGTTTGGCAGATTTGTAACGGGTTCTCTTATTAAACCGATGACTCTCTTTGCTTTTAGGCGTTTACGGCGCGCTCGAATTCTCGAAAAAGAGCGGCCTTTGACGTGTGGGTCTCAATAAAGTCCCAGGGAAATCGTTCATTTTCTGAACGGTTGCGGGTGGTGTAAAAATCAACGTCAAATGCGGTCTCTCGAAGCGCTGTACGCCAGTGGCTTGCATAACGGCAAACCAGCGCCTCCAAAAAGTCCCCGACCCGACGGTCACCCCGGGCGATCAGGGCTTGATAATAGGCCAACCGGCAGCTTTCGGCCCGAACGGCAACATTGGGTTCACGATCCAACTCATTTTGAAGGGTTCGCATCCGCTTTTTAACTGTTTTTTCGGGAAACATCGCCGTCCACTGAAATGGTGTGGCCGGTTTGGGAACAAAACAGTTGACGCCGACCCGGATGGTTCCCATCCGTCCTAATGGCCGGCTGGCTTTCACAAAAACCGATTTTACCATTCTCACCAGGGTAACAATGGCCCCGATATCCTCACGGGTTTCGGTGGGCAATCCGATCATAAAGTAGAGTTTGAGGTTTAAGATGCCCGCTACGGTTAAATTCTTGGCGGCCGATAGAATATGGGTCTCGGTGATCCCCTTTTTGATCACTTGCCGCATGCGTTCCGACCCCGCTTCCGGAGCGATGGTGGCGGTCTTGATACCGCTGCCCGCCAAGGCTCGGGCCAGTTCCGGAGTGATGGCATCCGCCCGAAGCGAGCTGAAGGCCAACGGAATTCCCCGCTCTGACGAGAAGAGACACAGCTCTTTTAATTGAGGATGATCTGAAACCGCCGCACTCACCAACCCAATGCGGGGACCTTTACCATTTTCGAGTGCGGTTTTGATCTGTTCGGCCGAGCGGAAACGAACTGGCCGGTAGATGTATCCGGCGCTGCAAAACCGGCATCCATGGGGACATCCACGACCGATTTCCACTAAAAATGGGCTTTCGAAAGCGGTCTCGGATGAAACAATGCGGGTTTGGGTGGAAAATTGATCAAGATCGGTTGCAATAACCCGTTGGACTTGGTGCGGAACGCCAGGCTCCGTCTTAACCCCCGCCAATGTGCCGTCATCATGGTATTGAGGTTGGTAAAAGGCCGGTACATAAACCCCCGGAACCTTTCGCGCCAATTGTTTGAGTAGCCCTTGTTTATTAAGGCGTACATCCAAGGCTTTAAAGAAAGGTGGTAACAGGGCCTCGGCTTCACCCAGTAGAAACAGATCGACAAAAGGTGCGATGGGCTCGGGGTTGAGAAAGCAGGCAACCCCACCTGCGATCACGAGAGGGTGGGGGTCGTCTCGTTTATTTGATCGCAGGGGAATGCCTGCGTGATACAACAGCTCCAAAAGATGAAGATAATCGTTTTCAAAAGAGACGGAAAAAGCAATGATATCAAATTCGGTTAACCGCCGGCGACTTTCCAAAGACCGGACCGGCTCATGGGCATTTTCCGGAACAAAAAATCGCTCGCCCACTACCCGGGGCATTTGATTTAAAAGCTGGTAAACCGACTGGAACCCCAGGTTGGTCATTCCCGCCGCATATTGACCGGGAAAAACCAGGGCAACGGTGATACGCCCTTGCCAGCGCTTGCGCACGACCCCTTTTTCAGCACGTTCCAACGGGGCGGTCCGCCGATGGTCAGGGGCCATCAGTCCTCATCCGCCGCCAGGGCATTAATCGGCGCCCCGTCTTAAAAAGGTTGGGATCTCAAGATCTTCCTGGTCGTCGATCAACCCCTTGAAATTGATCCGACGGCCATCGGGCAGACGCCGCTCTTCAACCTCCTCTTCAACAGGTTCGGCCCCTTCTTTGCGGCGACTGATGCGTTCGATATCGGCCTGGGTCAACGGTCGCACTTTACCGGTGGCGGTCACTTTCGCCTTGATCTCTTTGGTGCGTTTTTTCAGGTCATAATCGAGCCGCTCTTTGGGCGTGCCGCCGCCGATTCCGGTGGCAATGACGGTAACCCGGAGTTCATCACCCACCGCGTCATCAATCACCGTACCCCAAATGATATCCGCATCTTCACCCACTTCCTGGTAAATCCGTTCGGAAGCATCACTCATCTCCTCCATCGTCAGATCGCTGCTGCTGGTGATGTTCATCAGCATACCCGAAGCACCGGTAATGGAAATATCTTCCAACAGGGGATGTGAAATGGCCTTGTTGGCCGCTTCAATGGCCCGGTTTTCGCCTGTAGCCATCCCGATACCCATAATCGCCATACCCGCTCTGGACATGGTGGTTTTGATATCGGCGAAGTCGAGGTTGACCAGACCGGGCATCAAGATCAGGTCGGTAATCCCCTTGACCGAATGGAGTAAAATCTCATCGGCTTTTTTAAACATATCCACCATACGCGCATTGCGAGGGGCCAGGCCCAACAACCTGTTGTTGGGGATCGTGATGACCGTATCGGCCACCTCCTTCAGCGCTTCAATTCCCGTTTCGGCCAGGGCCATGCGTTTTTTGCCTTCAAAACTGAATGGTTTACTGACAACCGCCACGGTAAGCGCTCCCGATTCTTTGCATATTTCAGCAATCACCGGCGCCGCACCGGTCCCGGTGCCACCGCCGCACCCGGCCGTAACAAAGACCATGTGACTGTCATCCAGCGCGTTTTTTAGCTCTTCGTAGCTCTCCATGGCCGCCTCGCGCCCTTTGTCCGGACTGGCGCCCGCACCCAGACCTTCGGTCAATGCCCGGCCCATTTGAATCCGGTTGGGGGCCTTGGAAATTTCCAACGCCTGGGAATCGGTATTGGCGGCAATAAAATGGACGCCTTGTAAATTGGATTCGATCATGTTGTTGACGGCGTTACCGCCGGCGCCGCCAACACCGATCACTTTGATGATTGCCCCGGAACTGCAGACCTCATTGCTTACAATGGTAAAAGCCATCTCCCCACCTCCTAAAATCAAGCGCTACCTGTTTTTATGAACCTCGTCAGGCGCATCATTCAAAACTCAAACCCTTGTTTTCATTAGATTATACACAATATAGGATTTGATCACCCAAGTGTACCTAATGCATCATTGCCATTTTATATGAAAAGTCTTACCAAATATGTACAAAAAGAAAGACTTTCATCGTTCGTTGTGGCTGTTTACGGCCATGGCGGTTAGTGACCTTTTTGACCGCACTATGAAAACGTTTTCACAAGTCACCTCCTTTCGAATAAAAAAGGAAACAACTGAATCGTGTTTTTCATTTACATAACTTCTTTGAACCAGCGCTTCATCTGCGCCATGACTTTATAAAAAATGTTCTTGTCGCTGATGGAAAACCCTTTGGGCTTACGTTTGCGGTCTTGTTTCGCACCATAGAACACCAGGCCGACCCCGGTAGCGTACATCGGGCTTTTCACCATGTCGGCGAGACCTGTCACACCGGCGGGTTTACCCAAGCGCACGGGCAGTTTGAAGACCGACTCGGCCAGGTCGGCAGCGCCGTCCAACATCGCGCCGCCACCGGTAAGCACCACTCCCGATGAGATGACGGGTGTCAGGTGACGCTTATCCACCTCTTGTTTGATAAGGCTCAACACCTCTTCCATGCGTGGCTCCAAAATCTCACCCAAGATCTGCCGTGGCAGTTTACGCGGCGCCCGCCCGCCCAAACCGGGAACTTCAATCACCTCCTCGCTGCCCACCTGATCGGTTAGACATGTGCCGAAACGTTCTTTGATCCGCTCAGCTTCGGCAATGGGCGCCCTGAGTCCAATGGCGATATCGCTGGTAAAATTGCTGCCGCCCAGGGCCAGTACAAAGGTGTGGCTGATTTGTTTGCCTGAAAATACGGCCAGATCGGTGGTGCCGCCGCCAATATCGACCAAAGCCACGCCAAGATCCCGTTCTTCGTCGGTCAAAACCGCTCCTCCGGAGGCCAGGGACTCTAAAACAATCTCACCCACATCCAAGCCGGCCCGGTTGACACATTTAACGATATTACGCGCCGAGGTGACCGCACCCGTGACGATATGGATCTTGGCTTCCAACCGAACACCGGACATGCCGAGGGGGTTTTGAATGCCGTCTTGATCATCTACGATATATTCCTGGGGCAGTACATGAATCACCTCCCGCTCCATGGGAATGGCCACGGCCCGCGCTGCCTCGATCACCCGGTCCACATCCGATTGGGTAATCTCCTGGCCTTTAACCGCCACAAGTCCCCGGCTGTTAAAGCCGGTGATGTGACCGCCGGCAATCCCGACATAGACTGTGGAGATGGTGCACCCGGCCATAACTTCAGCCTCTTCCACCGCCTTTTTGATTGATTCCACCGTGGATTCGATATTGACAACCACCCCTTTACGCAATCCAATGGAGGGGTATACGCCCAAGCCAATGATATTGATTTCATCGAGCAATAACTCTCCCACAATGCAGCATATTTTGGTGGTGCCGATATCGAGACCGACGATTATTTCTCCCCGCCCGTCCATATGTATTACGCCTCCTTGCCTTTCATTGCGGAACTTCCCTGGATGGGATTAATGACAACCCGCTCCGGGTTGCGCAGATCAATCCAATCTATTTCCGCTGACAGTGCGTTTCGATCAAGGTAATAGAGCGCCGTGGCTAAGCGCTGATATTTTTTGGCATACTGGTTGTATCCCAGGCGAATGGTCAGCCGTTGATCAAAGGCATAAAGCTGAAGCCCCATATCACGATCCACCGCCACCTGTTTAATGGCCCGATTGGGTAACGGCGACCCGGGCTGCTGCCCCATGACCAGCACATTCATCACCGCGTCAAAGACGGGGCTGGCCTCCTGGTCATCCACGGCCAGGTCGGCATACCGCAGCCCGGTAATACGCGGCAACCGCTGTAAATCAAAAGTTTTCGCCTCTTCAATAATTTCACCCTCGCTGTTCATCACAAACTTACGCCCCAAATCAATGACAGCCAGCGCCCGATGCTCTTTAACGGTGATCACCAGGGCATCGGGCAACACGCGGCGGAGCGTTGCGTCAGCCACCCATTGGCGCCCAAGTAACTGTTTGCGCACCAATGGCAGGTTTAACGCCAATAAATTCACACCCGGCGCCAGACCCACATATTCAAGCATCTCTTGCGGGCTTAAGCGGTTGGTTCCGGTCACCTCAATGCGTTTGGCCGCAAAATATGAGCTTTGGGTCATGAGGTCGTGGACAAACATACAGGCCGTACTCAAGCCAAGGAGGAACAGACCGCTGCCTATAAGTGTGATGATTTGGCGCAGATGTTGGCCCGCTTGTGCCCGTCTGCCTCGGCGTCCGGCTTTGAATCTATTTTTCCGCTTGGCCACATGCCCCCCTTTTCGGTTCACCCGCCACGCAAACCTCAAATTTCAATGACGCCCCGCGGCAGCTTTTGCCATTGTGCATCAGCGGTGAACAACGGCGCCGCTTCCCATACGATTTAAAAACGATTCACCCACCTCATAGACATTGCCCGCGCCCAGGGTGACCACCACATCTTTGGCCACCACGTTCTCCTGAAGAATCGTTACCGCCGCTTCAAGATCCTCGGCATAGTGGGCCTCTTTGTGGCCGTGCTCGCGAATACCTTCAAAGAGCAATTGGCCGGAGACGCCTTCAATGGGCTTTTCGCTGGCCGCATAAATGGATGAGACCACCAACATATCCGACTGGTTAAAGGCCCGTGTAAAATCATCAAAAAGCATTTGGGTGCGGCTATAGCGATGGGGTTGAAAGACCACCACCACCCGTCTTTCCGGATAGCTTTGGCGAATCGCATTCAAAGTGGCTTTGATTTCCGTTGGATGGTGGCCGTAATCATCGATCACCGTGATGCCGTCCATCTCGCCTTTTATCTCCATGCGCCGGGCGACTCCCTCCACCCTCGCCAGCGCCTCGGCAATTCCTTCAAAGGGAATTTCCAACTCCAGCCCCACCGCAATGGCGGCTAAGGCATTGTAAACACTGTGCATGCCGGGGCGGTTGAGCCGGATAAGGCCCAATTCTTTTTGCGCGGTTTTGACACGAAAGAAACTTTCCAGGCCCTCAAAAGCGATATCCGTCGCCTGGAGATCGGCCTGTACCGTACATCCATAGGTCACGTGACGACGTTGCAAATCGGGCAACAGTTCCTGGACCGGAGGGCTGTCGAGACAAAGAACAGCCAGGCCGTAAAACGGAATGCGGTGCAAAAAATCAAGAAAAACGGATTTAATCTCATCAAGACCCCTGTAAAAATCCAAATGCTCACGATCGATATTGGTCACCACCGCAATAGTGGGAGAAAATTTTAAAAACGAACCATCACTCTCGTCGGCTTCGGCCACAATAAATTCGCCTTTGCCCAGCACTGCATTGGTACCCATCCCCATCAATTTACCGCCGATTACCACCGTGGGATCAAAGTCACCCGCGGCCAGAATCGATGCCAAAAGTGCGGTGGTGGAAGTTTTTCCATGGGCGCCGGCCACGACGATGCTGTATTTTAATCGCATCAGTTCGGCCAGCATATCGGCCCGCCGGATAACGGGAATTGCACTCTGCTTGGCCGCCACGACCTCGGGATTGCCATCACCAATGGCGGAAGAGACCACCACCACATCCGCCTCCTCGATCTGGCGGGCATCGTGCCCTTTGTAAATTTCGGCGCCCAGGCGGCTTAGGTTGGCCGTAATCTCCGAGACATGCAAATCGGATCCGGAAACCCGGTAATCCAAATTGCAAAGCAACTCGGCAATTCCGCTCATACCAATTCCACCGATGCCGACAAAATGAATATGGTACTCTTTTTGATACATAATGCTCCTAATGCGCCGTGTGCGCCGCCATCAACTGCAGACAGTGCTGAACAATCGTTTGGGCCGCGTTGGGACGCCCCAATTTTCGGGCCATTTGGGCCATTTGGGCCAACGCGACAGAGTCCTTCTGAAACCGGTCGATCCATTGGGCCAACTGTCGGCCTGTTGATTCATCCTCGGGAATGATCTGTGCGGCTCCCGCTGCCTGAAGCGGCATTGCATTTAACATCTGATGGTTGTCCGCGGCCCGGGCAAAAGGAACAAGCAGCGCCGGCTTTCCCACCGCGGTGATCTCCGCAATGGTGGTGGCGCCCGCGCGGCATATCAGAAGATGTGCGTTGCCGTAGGCGCGGCCCATTTTGTGGATAAAAGGTGTCACGGTGGCTTCAATAGAGGTCTCGGCATACGCCCGTTGAACCGCTTCCAGGTCAGCCGGTCCGGTTTGGTGTACAATCTTAAGACCGCGACCGTCGATCCTTTCAACGGCTTCCATCATCGCCACATTGATGGCATGGGCGCCCTGGCTGCCGCCCATGATGAACAGGCAAATGTTCTCTTTATCGGGTTTGGCCTCAGCCGCCTGTTCCAGCAACTCTCTACGAACCGGATTTCCCGTCCAATGAATTCTTCCGGGATCTCCCGGCAAGGGGGTATTTTCAAAAGAGATAAAGATCCCAAGCGCCAACCGGGCCAACAGACGGTTGGTCAACCCCGGCCGCAGGTTTTGCTCACAAATGACCAGCGGTACGCCCAACCGTTTAGCGGCCAAGGCCACAGGGGCCGATGAATAGCCACCGACCCCTACCACCAATTGCGGCTGAAATCGGGTGATGATCTCCCCGGCCTCCGTTACCCCTTTTAAAAGAGCACCTATCGCCCTGGCCTTGGCCCGCCAACCAAGCCCTTTCAATCCCAGGGCGGTTACCGTTTGATGATCAAAACCGTACTTGGCCAACGTCTTACGTTCCAGCGGTCGGTCCGTTCCCGCAAAGAGGATACGGCTCTGCGGTTCTTTTTCTAAAAAGGCCTGTGCGATGGCGATCCCCGGAAAGAGATGCCCACCGGTCCCACCCCCCGCAATGATGAGTGCGGGTGCAAAAATCCGGTTTTTATGGATACTATTTCTATCCGTCATGCCTGTTGCGGGCCTTCCACGGTATGCTTCCGCTAATGTTCATCAAAATCCCCAGGGCCGTTAACGTCATCAAGAGCGAAGTTCCGCCGTAGCTGATCAGTGGCAGCGGTAAGCCTTTGGGGGGTAGAAGCCCCAAAGTCATGCACATATTGATGCTCACCTGAAAGGCCAAAGAGGAGGTCAAGCCGACGGCCAACAGTGAGGCAAACCGGTCCGGGCAGTACCAGGCGATGTAGAACCCGCGCCAGACAATGATCAGATAAAGCAAAATAACACCGGTCGCCCCGAGAAAGCCCAGCTCTTCGCCCAATACCGAGAAGATAAAATCGGTATGGGGCTCGGGGAGAAAAAAGAGCTTTTGGTAGCTGCGCCCCAGTCCGGTCCCCAGCAATCCGCCTGTACCAAACGCCATTTGCGAGTGCACCACCTGGTAGCCGGTGTCCAAGGCATACGCCCACGGATCCCAAAAACTGGTCAGCCGGGCCACACGGTAAGGCGCACTTTTCATAAAAACGATAAGTAACGGGATCACAAAAGGCAGCGGCGATAAAAGATACGTCAATCGGACCCCCCCGGCAAACATCATCACCCAGGCCAAGGCAATCAAAATCAGCATGGAGCCGAAATCAGGCTGCAAACTGATCATCAACACAAAAAAGAAAAGTACTGCCACATGGGGGACAAAGCCGATGGAAAAACGCTTGATCGTCTCCTTTTTTTTGGACAGGGAGTAGGCCAGATAGATAATCAGCACAAGCCGCGTCAAATCCGACGGCTGAAAAGAAAAGCTGCCCAACTGTAACCAGCGGGTAGCCCCCTTAACCGTTAAACCAACTCCGGGGACCTGGATCAGGATTAACAAAAAGGCCGCCAGACCCAAAAGCGGATATACCAGCCAGCGATAATTGGTATAGGCGAAGTGACGGACCAGAAACATCCCTGTCAGGGCCACCACCGCAAAAAGCAGTTGCCGCTGCAGATAGTAATAGCTGGTGGTAAAGCTTTTGGATGCATTGACGGAACTGGCGCTGTAAACCATGACAATGCCCAGCAGCAGTAAGCTGATCGCGGGAAACAGCAGCCAGGGATCAAAATAGCGGCCGTTCCACACCACTCTTTTGGCGGCAGCCGCCGTTGTCATGACAACACCCCCACCAATGCTTTAAAATGGTTGCCCCGCGCCTGGTAATGCTCATACTGGTCATAGCTTGCGCAACCGGGCGCCAGAAGAACCGTATCGCCCGGATCGGCCAGTTCCCGCGCACGGGCAACGGCCCGGTCCATGGACCCTGCCTTTTCAAACGATCCGTGGCCGTTTAAAACACTTCCGATAAGATCGGCGGCCTCACCGATCAGCAGGGTCCGTTTTACCTTGTATTGAAAAACGGGAATCAGGGCCGAAAAGTCATCCGCTTTGGAGCGGCCACCCAGGATCAGTATCACCGGGCCGTCAAAGGCCTCCAGAGCACGAACCACGGCGGCCACATTGGTGGCCTTGGAATCGTTGACATACTGAACCCCGTCGATGGTGCGGACCGGCTCAATCCGATGGGCCAACCCGCTAAACGTATCAATGGTGGATTGGATACCTTTCACCGTTGCCCCGGCGATGAGGCTTGCCATGGCTGCAGCGGCGAGATTCTCTTTATTGTGGCGTCCCATAAGAGCTGTTTGAGAAAGATCAAAGGTCAATTGCCGTTCGTCAAACGTGCAGATCAGCGTGGACTCGGTGATCACCGCACTCTTTGCGGCATCATCCCCGCTACGCGACTCCCAGCAAAAAGGGACCTTTTGGGACCTGGCTTTCATTGCCGCACCGGCCACATGGGGATCTTGCGCATTGTAAACCACCGTGTCATGGACTGTTTGATTTTCCATGATTTTGCGCTTACTGGCCGTATAGGCCTCAAAATCGAGATAGCGGTCCATATGATCCCGGCTGATATTGAGTAGCACCGCCACATCGGGAGCCAATTGGACCATGGTGTCCAACTGGAAACTACTCACCTCGGCCACCACCCAATCGGCGCTTTTTTTGCTTTCGACAAATTCAATTAAAGGGGTGCCGATATTTCCACCTTTAAAAATGGCCTGACCCGATGCGCCCAGCATGGCACAGACCAGCTCGGTGACCGTGGTTTTGCCGTTACTGCCCGTAATGGCGATCAGCGGATTTTCAATATAACGGGCCGCCAGCTCCAATTCATTGATCACGGGGATCTTTTGGTCCCTTACACGCTCCAGGAGCGGGGTATCCAACGGAATCCCGGGGCTCGCACAAACCAGGTCGGTCCAGACCACATCCGCAGCGGTAAAGCCGCCCAGCGTCACCGGAATATCCATTTGCTCCAACCGATGTGCGTTTTCCCGTAATGCTTGGGTGTCGGCATCGTCACACGCTCTGACGGCATGCCCGCGACCGTGTAAAAACCGTGCCACGGCCATACCGGAGAGACCCAAACCGGCAACGAGGATTTTGTTATGTGGGAGTTGATACGCCATCCGATTCGGTTACCTTAGTTTCAGCGTACTTAACGAAATAAGCGCCAATGCCATGGAAATGATCCAAAAGCGTACGATCACTTTGGATTCCGGCCAGCCTTTCAGTTCAAAATGGTGGTGCAGCGGCGCCATTCTGAAAATCCGCTCACCTTTGGTCAGCCTGAAATAGCTCACTTGCAAGATGACCGACGTCGCCTCCAGGGCAAACAAGCCGCCCACCAAAACCAGCAAAAACGCCTGTTTGGTTAAAAGGGCCACTGTCGCCAAAGCCGCGCCCAGGGCCATGGAGCCGGTATCGCCCATAAACACCTGGGCCGGATGGGCGTTAAACCATAAAAAACCCAACCCCGTACCTGCCAAAATACCGCAGAAAACAGTCAGTTCGCCGGCGTTGGCTTGAAATGGGATCTGCAGATAGCCGGCAATGGTGGCGTGGCCCGATACATAAGCAAAAATCAGATAGGTAACGGCGGCAACGGTGACCGATCCGGTGGCCAAACCGTCCAATCCGTCAGTCAGATTGACTGCGTTGGCCGCCGACACCATCACCAGTGCCGCGAAGAAAATATACCCTGCACCCAAATCGGGCACGATGGCTTTGAAAAAAGGGATGGTCACCGTGGTGGAGGCATTGGGCAGCCAATAGATCCAAAAGCCCGCCGCCAAAGCCAAAAGGGCCTGCAAAAACAGTTTTCCCTTGGCGTTTAACCCCTTGTTTTGCCGCTGGGTGTGCTTTAAGTAGTCGTCAGTAAAACCAATGACCCCAAAACCGAGGGTGGTCAGCAGCACGATCCAAACAAAAGGATTTTTCAAATCGGCCCATAACAGGGTTGCAAATGTGACCGCTATAAGGATCAGAACCCCCCCCATGGTGGGGGTTCCCGCCTTGCGATGATGCTCCTGGGGTCCATCTTCGCGGATATATTGACCCACCTGCATTTGCTGCAGTTTTTTAATCAACCAGGGCCCCATCACAAAGCAGATGAGAAACGCAGTCATTGATGCATAAATCGTCCGAAAGGTGATGTACCGAAAGACGTTAAATACCGACCAGGTGGTATGAAGCGGATAGAGTAAATGGTATAACATCGGATCAGACTTCCCTTTTTTCGTCGGCCCACTGTAAAAACGGCGTTAATGCTGTTTCCATGGTCATTCCACGGGAGCCTTTAAACAAGACCCAAAATCCGGGGGTAACTGTTTGTTTTAATTTTTCAACGATCTCCGCTTTGGTTCCCACCACAATCTGATTATGGGAGAGGCCCGCGCTTAGGGCGCCATCGGCGACATGTGAAGCCTCTTGGCCTGTGGCGCACAGGAATGCGACCTTCTTTTGGGCGACCATCTCGCCGATCTGGTGGTGGTAGACTGCTGATTGCGCGCCCAGTTCCAGCATGTCACCCAACACGGCCGCCGCCTTGTTCGATGGCGCCAAAGCCGTCAACGTATCCAAGGCCTGCGCCATAGACCCGGGATTGGCGTTGTAGGTATCGTCAAGGATCGTAATTCCGGTGGCCGTTGTTACTATTTGCAACCGTCCCGGCTTGGGTTGAAAAGATGCCAGCCCTGCTACAATGCGATGGATAGGGATGCCGGCCAGCCATCCGGTCCCGGCCGCAGCCAATGCATTTTGCGCCATCACGCGGCCCGGTGTCTGCAACGCCACAGCCGCGCGTTCTTTTTCCAAAACCAGATCAAACTGGAGTGAATATCCGGTTTGTCGGACATTCTTAGCCTGGATGAGGCATCTTTCGGATTCACCCCAATAAATGGTTTTGCGGTTGATCGATTGGCCCCATGCCCGTAACCGGGGATCCTCTCCGTTTAAAAGCAGCGGCGCATCTGCAGCCATGCCATCAATCAGTTCCGTCTTGGCCTTTAGAACACCGTCCGGATCACCAACCCCCTCCAAATGGCTGGCGGCAATATTGGTAATGATGCCGATATCGGGTCGACTGATCCGGGACAAGCGCGAAATCTCTCCAAAATGGTTCATCCCCAATTCAATCGCCGCCCACTGATGTGAGGGTTCCAATTGCAGCAGCGTCACCGGCAGCCCGATCTCATTGTTGAAATTGCCGCGGGTGCTATGGGTCTGAAACTGTTGTTTCAGGACCGCCGCGGTCATCCGCCGGGTGGTGGTTTTACCATTGGAACCGGTGATGGCCACCACCCTTGGATCAATACACTGTCGATGCCAGGCGGCAAAAGCCCCCAATGCGTTGACCGTATCGGCAACCGCGACACAGGCAAATTCCCGGTCGGTCCAGCTTTCAATGGACAATCCGGACAAACCGGCCTCATCCACCATCACCACCGCGACACCTTGGTCCAACGCTGATTTCACAAATTGATGCCCATCGTGAGTTTCCCCCCGAATTGCCACAAACAGGGCCCCGGACCGAATTTTGCGTGAATCGAGACTCACCGTCTCAAAAGGCGCTTCCATATCACCGCAAACCAATCGACCGCCGGTTGTTTGTAGCAATTGCGAGGCGGTCCAGCCTTGCGGCCGTAATGTGGTTAGCATGAGCGCACCTCCAAGGCCATAGCCGCTTCGTGGCGGTCGTCAAAGTCGATGACGCCCTCTTTTAAAACCTGATATGTCTCATGCCCCTTTCCGGCAATCAGCACGGTATCGTCGCTATGGGCCGCCGCAATCGCCAAACCGATGGCTGAACGGCGGTCCGGCTCCACAATGTAATCGGCAACGCCCTTTTTCGGCTTCCATGAAGCCACATCCTCTTTTTTCAACTCGCTGCCGCCGGCTTCATCGGCGCCCGGGATGATCGCCTTGATGATCTCCATGGGCGGCTCGCTGCGGGGATTATCCGAGGTGATGATAGCCAGATCGCTTTGCATCAGCGCCTCTTTGCCCATAAGCGGGCGTTTGGCGCGGTCACGGTCCCCACCGCAACCGAAAACGGAAATCAGCCGTCCCCGGGTCAACTTTCTAACCGCTGTCAGACTGTTTTTAAGCGCGTCCGGTGTGTGGGCGTAATCAACAAACACACCGATCCCGCAGCGATTTTCCACCGGTTCCAACCGCCCTGCAACCAACTGCAACGCACTGATACCGTTCGCAATAGTCTCCGGCGATATCCCCAGGGCAAGGGCTGCGCCGACCGCGCAGAGAAGGTTTTCCAGATTGTGATGCCCAATGAGGGGTGACCGGATGGGGATATCCCCGCCGGCGGTTTTAAAAACACCTGAAATTCCGTCGATGGTGACCTTCATCTTTTGCGGTTTCACCTGGCAGATATCTTGATTCCCAACGGCGATGGCCCGCACGGGAAGCGCTGTTAAAAGCCTTTGCCCATAGCTGTAATCGGCGTTGATCACCGCACAGGCATTTGAAGCTTTGGGCCCCGACCCCAAAACATGGATAAACAGTTTCTCTTTGGCCCTATAATAGTCCTCCATATCGGCATGAAAATCGAGATGGTCCCGGGTCAGATTGGTGAAGACCCCGATATCCATGGGGCAGTGGTCTACCCGTCCTTGGACCAAGGCATGCGAGGAGGCCTCCATCACCACGTGGGTCACTTGGTGATTGACCATCTCCCGCAGCATCCGCTGCAGATCCAGTGCATCCGGTGTGGTCACGTCGGCGTTGTGGGAGATGCCGTTGTAGCGGTAATTGATGGTGCCGATAACACCGGTCACAAAACCGGCGGTCTTCAGAATCGATTCAACAATATAGGTGGTGGTGGTTTTGCCGTTGGTTCCGGTGATACCGATGAGGGTTACCTCCCGGGCCGGGTGGCCGTAAAACCGGCTGGCCACAAGCGGTAACAGCCGACGAGCGTTATCCACGGTGATCACCGGAACATTCATTTGGATCTCTTTTTCGGCCACAACCGCCACTGCACCCCGAACCACTGCATCTTCGATAAAATCATGCCCGTCTGCGGCGTAGCCCTTGATTGCAATAAAGAGGCCTCCCGGAACCACCTCCGTGGAACGGCAATGAAGCGACCGGATATCGATATCGGGAACATCCGTCGACTCAACCAGGACCCCTTTTAGTAGTTGTATGAGCCTCATAAATTGGCCTTTTTCACCGGTAACCCGTCTTCCTCAATCTTGACCGGCCCCGTTTCCATGGGGATATTCAGGTAGTTGAGGCTGCTTTGGGCAATCGCCCTGAAGGCCGGCGCCGCCACCACCCCGCCGTAGGTATACTTTCGGGGTTCATCCACCACCACCAAGATCGCCAACTTCGGCCTGGATGCGGGCACAAACCCCACAAAAGAGGAGACAAAGTCACTTCTGGAATAGGCGCCGTCGGGGCCTATCTTTTGGGCGGTCCCGGTTTTGCCGCCCACGGTAAACCCCTTGACTGCCGCTCGTGTCCCGGTGCCGCCCTGCTCAACCACCCGCACCAGCATGGAGCGCACTTTCCGGGCGGTTTCGGCGGAAACCACCCGCCTTAAAACCTTCGGTGCGACTTTTCGAACCACAACACCGTTATGGTCGGTAACCGCTTGTACAATCCGGGGCTGCATCATCACCCCATCGTTGGCGATGGCGGCCATGGCGGTGGCCAACTGAATGGCCGTCACCGCGATCCCCTGGCCAAAGGCAATATTGGCTGCATCAATGGGACGCCAACGACGAAAATCAGCCAAACTGCCATCGACTTCACCGGGGCTGTCAATGTGAGTGAGCCGGTTGTAACCAAAATTGCGTAAGGTTGTGTAGAGAACCTCCTTGCCCATGGCCTGACCCAGTTTGGCGGCACCGATATTGCTGGAAAATTTTACAATATCGCTTACCGACAGCAGATGGTAATCGTGGGTGTCGTGAATGGGAAATCGACCGATATAATAACGGCCATTTTCGCAATCCAATACCGTATCGGGCGATGCGGCCCGGGAATCAAGACCGGCCGCAATCGTAAATACTTTTAGGGTTGATCCCGGTTCGAACGTGTCTGTGACAATACGGTTTCGCCACGCTTGTTGATGGTATTTGCGAAACCGGTTGGGATCGAATAAAGGGAAATGAGCCATCGCTTTCACGGCTCCGGTTTTAGGGACGATCACCACCGCCAGTCCCGATTTGGCCCGATGCTCGGTTACCGTTTTGGCCACCGCTTCCTCGGTGACATATTGAATGCCGGCATCAATATTTAAGATCACATTGTGTCCGGCATTATCAGCAATGAGTTTCTTTTTGAGATCAAATTTACGATTTTTACCATCCTTTAAGTAGGTAAAGCGGGTTTTGCGACCACGCAGTTGGCGGTCATAATAGGCTTCCAACCCTTCAAGGCCGTTACCGTCAAGCCCCACAAAGCCGATCACCTGACCGGCTAACTGTTTATGAGGATAGGCCCGGCTCCGGGTCGCCTCGAATACGAACGCGCGCGCTATTTTGTATTGCTCCGCCACCGCTTTGACCGCCGTTTCCTCTGCCGGTGGCGCTTGTCTTTTTAACCAGACAAACGATGCTTTGGCGTTCAGCTTTTTGTACACCGGCCCCCAGGAGAGCCCCAACGCTTGAGCCAAGACCCGGGCCAGTTCACGGCTGGCCTTGATCTTGTCGGGATGCACACCGATATCGGTCGCATCAAGGGTTACGGCCAATTCGCGGTATACGGCATCAAAAATACCACCCCGTTTGCCCTCTACTTCGGATATCCGCCTAAAGCTGTCGGCGGCCTTTTCTGATAACCACGACCGATCTAAAATCTGCAACTGGACAACTTTGCCAACCACCCCCCCAAACGCCAGCGTAAAGACCACCGCGATCAGGACCACTCTTCGTCTGAATTTCTTGGCTTCGGCGCTATTCATGGCAACACTCGTATCTGCTCGGGATCCGGCTCCTTTAAGTCCAGTTTTTCACGGGCAATTCGCATAATTCGCGCCGGTGAACGCAATCTTTCCAACTCGGTTTTTAAAATTTCTTGTTTTTGCAGTAACATCTGGTACTGGTCACTCATCCGGCTGATCTCATAGCTGGTTTGGCGATAGACCTCTCGTACCCAGGTCACCGCCAGCAGCAATCCCAACAAAACCAGCACAAAACCGCCCCATTTCAAACCGCTCCCGCCCAACCGGTTCTTTAACCGGCTTTTCTTGGCTTTAGATCGTCTCACGACGTTTTTCCACTGCTCGAAGACGTGTGCTCCGGGCCATGGGATTTGCTTCAATTTCAGCGGCGTCCGGTCTGACCACCTTGGGCGTTAACAGTGAAAACAACGGAACGCGCTCACACCCGCAAACCGGTAAATCCGGTGGACATACACACCCTTTGCTCCAATCCTGAAAAGTCCTTTTGACCATCCGGTCTTCCAGAGAATGGAACGACAGGACACAAAACCGGCCGCCCGGCGCCAAAATATCCGGGACCGCCGCCAACAGACGTTTAAGGCGCTCCAGCTCTTGATTGACGGCCATCCTCAGCGCCATAAAAACCCTGGTGGCCGGATGAATCCGTTGGTTTTGACGAAACCTGGCCGGGATCGCCGTCGTTATGATCTGAGCCAGTTCAAGGCTTGTTTCAATGGCGCTCTGTTCGCGCCGGCCCACAATCCGTTGGGCAATCCGTTTGGCCCAACGCTCTTCTCCCAGCCGATGGAAAATGTCCGTCAACTTTGCCAAGGACCAATGATTGATCACCTCATGGGCGGTGATTTTATTTTGGGGATTCATCCGCATATCCAAAGGTTCCGCCTTTTGGAAACTAAATCCGCGGCCGCTTTCCTGAAGCTGATATTGCGAGACACCAATATCGGCCAGAATAAGATCGACCTGGTCGATGTTGAGCTGGGGCAATATGTCCGACAGACGCCCAAAATGGTCGTTGATGAGGAAGGTTATTGGCTTTAGCGGCGCCAACACCGCTTTGGCGTGTTGGATAGCATCGGGATCCTGATCCATACCGACAAAAATACCGCTTTGAGAAATTGCCTTGCAGAGTTGTTTTGCATGGCCCGCCCCACCAACGGTGCAATCAACACACACATGACCGATCTGCGGATTTAATAGTTCCAATACTTGCGCCATCATTGCCGGGGTGTGGCGCAATGACACGGCTTAGTACTCCTGCTTACCAATGCATGGACGCCTAAAAAGGCATCGGTCGTCAAAAGCGTCAATCGTCATTATAACCAAAAACATTTAGGTTCTTCTCCCAATTAGTTGGAGCAATTATAAGGCCCATAAAAAAGCTATGCTGCCAATAAAAAATGGACATCGTCAGTTTGATCCTTTAACCAGAATGGTGAAACGCCAACCCTGGAAAAAGGAGACCGACGATGTCCAGCCTGAGTATAAAGCCCTATTTCCCCTTTTGTCG
>Ga0209681_1000119_pt1 | contig 20368 bp, 21 predicted proteins | sample WorMetLIZISLAND2_3_FD_187416 | JGI IMG/M metagenome (GOLD analysis project Ga0209681, IMG submission 187416) | Marine gutless worms symbiont microbial communities from Max Planck institute for Marine Microbiology, Germany - Olavius clavatus LIZARD... ... | reverse complement strand
AACGGCAAATTTAGACCATTTGCCCGCTATGATCGTCCAATGGGTACGCTTTAATCAATTTTCAAAGATCATGGCACACCCCTTGGGGGTTCAAGCAACATTTACATGAACGTTTTGAAATTGGTTCCATAAAATATAAATTGTCAAATGGCACAAAATCCGCGATTGATTTTTTGCAAACCGGTTCATTGGCCCATGTCGGCCCAAAAAACAGCGCTAGTCGCTATAAAATCATCCCGACATGATGATTATGGAACAGCGACGACGCGATTATTTCTAATCAACAACAAATACCCGCCCTCCGGGCGCAGCCGTGTTCCGATTCCAGGATAAACCTACCCCACCGTTTTGACAGATCCGGTCAAACGGGATCTTCTTTTTTTTGATATTCTGAAAAATCTTATTCTTTTCCCCACGATTCGAGCAAAACATGGATGGGTTTTAAAAAACGATAAAAAGATGATGGGAACCATCTCGTATATCAGACATAACACACTGCTACGGTATGTAACACCCTTGATTATATAAGGGTCCTCTCTTTTTTAGAATTTGTTAGCGTATTAAAAAAACCTTGAAAGCCAGGTGGCATTATGGTAGCCATTCGGGGTGTTTTTTGCACGGTGAGAGTGGAAAAATTCCGTATGAAGTGACATTTTGATAAAAGGAAGCGAGCGTCCATGGCATCAAAGCGAGCGGTCCAGATTACCTGCGGACTGGCCCTATACCTTCTCTTTGTGGGTGTTATGGCCTATGCGTTTTTCCAGCAGGAGGTTCCCGAAGAGCCGGTGCGGATGGTATTTCAGGCAACCGCGGGCAAGGTCCTTTTTGATCATCAAATCCATACCGGCGATGTCGGGTACGGGCTTGCCTGTAAAGACTGCCACCACCATCCTGCGGATGAAGAAGAGGTCATTGCCTGCAAAGACTGCCATTTGGCCCAGGATGCGGAAACCTTCGCCGAGTCGTGCCTGGATTGCCATGATGAGGATGAGCTGGAAGGCACCGAGATGCTCAAAAGCGGTGATGCGTTTCATAACCAATGTATGGGTTGCCATGAAGAATTTGGCCGGGGACCCGGGCCAGGGCCGGATAACTGCTATCAGTGCCACCTGTTGTAACAAATTTAACGAACGTAACCATTATTCGTAGGTAACGCGATGCTGAAAACATCTTTTTGGGGGTTCTCTAAACCATCTGTTCAGTATGAAAATTTGGTCTCGGCGCCCGCGGTGTTAAAACAAATCGATCCACCCGACCAGGTCTCACTTCTACTTGATACATCCGATTTTCCTTCCATCCCGCCAATAGAAAACGGTGATATCCTTCAGTGTGGTCAACTGATTGCCCCGGACGAAGATCCTTTGGCGGGTTGTGTCGTCCCGGTTTCCGGGACGGTCAATAAACTCGACTCGGTTGAAGGTGACTATGGTCAAACCTTTCATAGGGTAACCGTTGAGGTTGCAGAAAAAAAGGTGGATCCCGCCTATGCCGAAAAGATGGAAAATCCGGATTTAGCGAGCGCCCAACCGCTTTTTGCCAATTTTCCCGGCGCCCCGGATCTTTCGGCTTTTATCGATCCTGAAAAAAATATTCACACCTTGGTCGTAATGGGCGTTGATCAGGACCTGCTGTTGGGAACCCAGCAATACCATGTTCAAAATCGGCTGGATGCCATTGATCGAGGAATCGCCCTGTTGCGAGAATTAACGTCCGTTGAGAAGGCGGTTTTGGTGGTGGTGCGCGACAGCCTGCAGAACTTTGGCCACCTTCACGCCGATGTTCTGGCCGTGGATCGCACCTATCCTTCCGGAGCGCCGGATTTGGTGATACAAAACGTATTACACTTGGATGTCCCTGCGGGTCTGAGCAGTGAAGATGCGGGGGTTGTTTTTATAAGCGCCGAGGCAGCGGCCGCCGTTGGCAGCGCCTCTTTTTCAAAAGCGCCCGCAGTCGATAAAGTTGTAACTTTTGTGGATTCGTCCGGCACCCGGCATCTTTTATCGGTGCCGTTGGGAACACCGATCAGCCGGGTGCTCGCCACCTTCAAAGAGACACTGGAAGAGAACGACCGCTTGATTATCGGCGGTCCGATGACCGGCCGGGCGATCTTTTCGGCGGATACACCGGTTCAGGCGGATACCGATGGTATTATGGTCCAAAAAGCCGCGTCCATTGTACACACATCGGAATACCCCTGCACCAACTGCGGCGATTGCGTGCAAATCTGTCCCGCCAATATTGCCGTGAACATGCTGGTACGGTTTTTAGAAGCGGGGCAGTATGAGACAGCCGCCGAGGAGTATGATTTATTATCATGTGTCGATTGCGGTTTGTGCAGCTTTGTCTGTATCGCGCGCATCCCCATCTACCAGTATATTCGTTTGGGGAAATTTGAACTAAAACGCATACAAGCGGCGGAAGCCGCCTTGGCCGCCGAGGCCGAAACAGAGGCCGAACAAAATGAGACTGTGGCGGAGGAAGCCAATGAATAATACCAATAGGCTCATTGTGTCGCATGCGCCTTTTGTGCATGTGGGAAGCTCCGTTGTGGAGCGGCACTGGAATATTTTTGTGGCCGCTTTGCCGGCGGCGCTGTTCGGCTGCTTTTTATTCGGTATGCCGGCCGCCGGTGTTGTGGCGTTATCCGTTGCGCTCTGTATTTTCTGGGAATGGCTGATAAACCGGATTACGCGCCGGGAGACGACCATCGGTGACGGGCATGCTGCGCTCATGGGCCTTCTGTGCGGAATGGTCCTGCCGGCCACGGCGCCTTGGTGGCTGGTGCTGGTGGGCTCCTTTCTTGTCATGATTATCGGCAAACACATCTTTGGCGGGATCGGCAGCAATCCTTTCCACCCGGTGGCGTTGGCCATGGCCATCATGATGCTGTCATGGCCCAATTATCTCGACTTTAATGAAGCGTTGGTTCATTATCATTTCGATTTTTCGGCCATGTATCCGCTGACCCGGTATAAATTTTTCGGCGCCGGCGCAGTGGCCGACTTTTCCGCCATCGATTTCCTCATGGGGCGTCAGACCGGCGGCATCGGTTCGGTCTTTGGGTTGGGGCTCATAGCGGGAGGACTATACCTGGTTCTGCGCGGATTTATTCGCTGGGAAATCGCCGGATCGTTTTTAGCTGGTATTTTTATTTGCGCGACCCTCTTTTACTGGGCCAATCCGGGAAAATACGCCAGCCCCGTTTTTCACTTGCTAACCGGCTACACACTCATTGGGGCCGTCTTTTTGGCGACGGAAGACTCTTCCTCGCCGGTCAATTTTATACCCATGTTGATTTATGGCGCCATGGGCGGCGTTTTAACGGTTCTGATCCGTACGATCGGCGCCTGGGTTGACGGGGTGATGCTGTCGATTCTGTTGATCAATACGCTGGGACCCCTGCTGGATAAAATTCGTCCCAGGGCAATTGGAAAGGTGACCTAAATGGGTGAAATGATCAAAATGATCGTGGTGCTGACGGTTTTGGCCGCCCTCTCCGGCGGGCTTTTGGCGGCAATTCGCGACAATACGCTTGAGCAGATTGAGATTCAGGAACTAGAGTTTGTTCAGGGGCCGGCCATTAAAAAAATCATGCGAGGCGCCGGGAATGATCCCATCGCCGACCGGTTTAAACTGACCGACGGGGAAACGGAACGCAGCTTTTTTATCGGCAAATTTGACGGTAAGGCTACTGTGGTGGCATTGGAAAGCTTTGGGCCCGGCTATGCCGGTGATGTGGGGGTCATGGCGGCGATCAACCTGGATGAAGATGTACTCGTGGATATCGGTATTACCAAAAGCCTTGAGACACCCGGCTTGGGAGCCAGGGCCAAGGAAGACCCCGCATTTGCCGCGCAATTTGTGGGGTTGTCGGTGCTGGAGCCGATTGCCGTATCACAGGATGACGGCAAAATTTCCGCACTGTCCGGCGCCACCATCACCTCACGGGCGGTCTGCACGGCGGCAACCGGTATCGGCGACATTTACCAGCGCCTGAAACCACAAATACAAGCAAAAATTCAATCCATGCAGTAGGGCTTGGGAGCATTTACGGATGGCCAAATCAATTGTAGGTGAATTTACCAAGGGGTTATGGGCTGAAATTCCCCCATTTAGGCTTGTCCTGGGTCTTTGTCCGGCCCTGGCGGTAACTAAGACCGTGGGTGACGGTATCGGTATGGGGCTGGCCACGACCTTTGTTCTGGTCTGTTCAAACGTACTGGTGTCGTTGTTGCGCAGCATCATTCCCGCCAAAGTGCGGATTGCCTGTTTTATTATCATTATCGCCACCTTTGTGACGGTCGTGGAGCTGTTGTCCCAGGCCTTTTTCTATTCGCTCTACCTGAGCCTCGGCATATTTATCCCGTTGATTGTGGTCAATTGTGTGGTGCTGGGCCGGGCCGAAGCGTTCGCCTCCAAAAACGGGCCGTTTTTATCGTTGGCCGACGGCCTGGGCATTGGCCTGGGTTTTACCCTGGCATTGGGCGCGTTGGGTGCTGTTCGAGAAGTGCTGGGAACCGGTTCATTCCATGGCATTGATCTGTTTGGACCATCGTTTCAGCCCTTCACATTTATGGTGGAGGCGCCGGGGGCGTTTGTGGGATTGGGCCTTTTGCTGTGCGTGATGAACATGCTGGAAAGCAGATAGGAGCATTCTGATGGGTGACTATATCGTCCTGGTCGTTAGCTGCATTCTGATTAACAATATCCTGCTGGCCCAGTATCTTGGCAACTGCCCTTTCCTGGGGACCTCCAAAAAGATGGAAACCGCTGTCGGAATGTCCTTTGCCGTGGTATTTGTCCTGGTGCTGGCCGGTATGATTACCTGGGTGTTGAACAACCTTATATTGGAAAAGTTTGGGCTGCAGTATTTGCGGACCATCGCCTTTATTCTGGTCATCGCCTCACTGGTGCAGTTTGTGGAAATGTTTTTAAAAAAGAGTATCCCGGCCCTTTATGCGGGCCTGGGTATTTTCCTGCCGTTGATTACCACCAACTGCGCGGTCATGGGGGCGTGCCTGATCAATATTAAAGAAGAGTATAACTTTGTTGAAGCATTGGTGGCCTCGTTTTCTTATGCCATCGGCTTCGGATTGGCGCTGATTCTTTTTGCCGGTGTGCGGGAACGTATTTTATTGGCGCGGGTCCCCCGTCCGCTGCAGGATACTTCCATCGCGCTGGTAACCGCGGGGGTGCTCTCTTTAACCTTCATGGCGTTCAAGGGAATGGTATAAGGAGGGGGGCCCACGTGGTCGAAGCCGTTTTGGTTCTGTTAGGATTGGGCGCGGCCTGCGGCACCCTTTTAGGTGTTGCATCCCGCGTTTTTTATGTGTACGAAGATCCGCGCATTGCCGAGGTAGAGTATTTTTTGGCCGGCGCCAATTGCGGCGGTTGCGGATACGCAGGCTGTTCTGCGGCGGCCGTGGCAGTGGTGGACGGCAAGGCGCCCCCAAGTGTTTGTGTGGTCGCCGGGCTTGAAACCACGCAAAATGTGGCCTCGGTGATGGGGGTTGATCCGGGCAGCGCGGAGCCGCTGCTCTCCGTGAATGAGTGCCTTGGGGGGCATCGCGCCGAGGACAAATATATCTACGAAGGCATCACCTCCTGCCGCGCCATGGCGGCGCTCTACGGCGGGAAGCGGGTCTGCACTGTTGGCTGTATCGGGATGGGTGACTGTATTGACGCCTGCGCCTTTACCGCTGTCAAAATGGGGCCGGAAGGCTACCCCGTGGTGATTGAGGAAAAGTGCGTAGGCTGCGGCGCCTGCGAACGCGTCTGCCCTAAAAATATCATCACCGTGCGCACCATGTCCCGGCGACTGCTCCATTTTAACCAGGCGGATGACGCCTTGGCGCCGTGTGCCCAAACCTGCCCGGCCGAGATCAATATTCCCCGATATATTGACCAGATCAAAAAAGGAGACTATGCCGGAGCGGTAAATACCATTCGTGAGCGCAATCCGCTGTTGCTCTCTTGCGGCAGGGTCTGTCCCCATCCGTGTGAAGACTACTGCAGGCGTGGTATAGAGGAAGAGGCTGTCTCCATTAACCAACTGAAGCGTTTTGCCGCCGACTTTGAGATGAATTCCGGGTCGCGGCTGCCCATCAAATGCGCACCGGACACAGACAAGCGGGTGGCGATCGTTGGCGCCGGCCCGTCGGGCCTGAGTTGTGCATTTTTCCTGCGGCGATTGGGCCACCAAGCGGCCATCTACGATATGATGCCCGAACCGGGCGGTATGATTCGTTACGGCATCCCCGAATACCGCTTACCCAAGGAGGTGCTGAAATGGGAAATTGACGGGATGCTGGAATTGGGTATTGAATGGCATCCCAACACCCGGCTGGGCAAAGATATCACTGTTAAATCCCTGCGCGAAGATGGTTATGACGCCATCTTTTTTGGAATCGGGGCCTGGCGGGATTACACGTTGGGCGTGGATGGCGAAGACTTTGAAGGATGCTATACCGGCATCGATTTTTTAACCGGTTTTGCATTGTGGCAACAAACCGGCGGGGAACACGAAAAGCCCTTTGTGGGTAAGCGTTGCGGCGTTATCGGTGGCGGAAACACGGCCATCGACTGTGTACGGACATTGGTACGCTTGGGTGCAAAAGAGGTCTCCATTGTTTATCGCCGCACCCGCAAGGAGATGCCCGCCAACATGGTGGAAATCGAGGCGGCGGAGCATGAAGGGGTCCAATTCCACTTTTTGGCGGCCCCCACCAAAGTGATCGGTGACGCCGAGGGAAAAGTGACCGGCCTTGAGTTTTTAAAAATGGAGTTGGGTGCGCCGGACGCCAGTGGTCGGCGGCGGCCGGTGCCCATTGAGGGTTCAGAAACGGTGATGCCCATCGATATGCTGGTAACGGCCATCGGCCAAGGGCCGGATGTTTCTTTCCAGGGTGATCTGGATGAACTGCAAGATCTCAAACTGACCCGGTGGCAAACCTTTGACGCTGATGAAGAGACCTTGCAGTGCTCCATCCCTGATATCTTTACTGCGGGGGATTCTTTTACCGGCGCCTCATTGGTGGTGACCGCCATTGGCGGCGGACGCCGGGCGGCCCGCGCGATTCATCAGTATCTCAGCGGAGAGCCGGTCACACCGGTGCCCAAATCACTCCGGAAAAAGCATATTCCTGAATCGCTGTTTGAAAAGGTGGAAGGTCTTAACTCCACCGAGCGGACGCCCATGCCGGAAATGGATGTGGCCGAGCGGATCCGGTCCTTTGAAGAGGCCGACCTGGTGATCAGCGAAGAGGCCGCCAAGTACGAATCGAGCCGCTGCCTGAACTGCTGCCGGATCTGTTATAATCCGGATCGGCGGGTTGATTCCCAACCAAAAATGGTGAATTAAACAACGAGTTGATTTAACTGTCTTTACGATTGTGGGGATTTGATGATATATTCTACTTCAAAACTGCCGTAGCCAAAGTGGCAGAGGAGGGTACCATGACATGTCCACGATGGCAGCAGCACGTCGGAAAACCTCAATCAAGCCATTGATTCGGTTGGCGTAATTTGAAAGGGTAGATTTCGGTAGAACTGGTTCCAGTTGTTGACAATACTATCTTAAGTGGTTGTTAACGGTATGGAATGTATTATAAATGCTTATGAAAAATATCTACAAGTTGGCGAATCACCTCAAAATTGAATAATCTATGACTCGACTTCCTGATGGAATATTTGATGCCATCTTACAATACGGTCCCTTTCCCTTTGGATTTACTCTTGGTATTATTCTTGGGGCATATTTTACACGAAAGATAGTTGTAACAGCCTATAGCTTTATGCAGAAAGAAAACGATTCTCTCCGCGAAAGAAATGCAGAAATAATGAAAACATTTAACGCGTACGATAAGCGTATATTAAAGTTGCATAATGGACGTGGGAAAATTGATGATGCTACTAATGGAGGGCCTCATGATAGCTGATACCATTCTCATTTGTCTTGGAGTTACAGTAATGCTGACACTCTGGTTGACTTTTAGATACCTTTATCCAGCATATAAAAGTATGAAGATTCATGAATCTCTTACTTGCCTGTCGAGATGTATCTATAAGTTGAACAGGGATGCACTGCTAAACGGAAAAATCAAACAGGATAGTCATCTGCACGACGATTTTTATCCATTTATGGTGAATGTATTTACAAAAAAAGTAAACTTGAAACTTAGTGTATTGAGGGATATTAAATATAATAAGGAGAATGAGCAAGAAATATCACGTTTCCAGGATGAGGTGCGTTCTCTTGACAGTAAGACACATGATATTATCTATGATTCCATTTATGCTCTTAGCAAAATCATTTTTTTCAGAAATCCTGTTATTTTCACACTCGCAATGCGCAAAGTTAGATGGTCAAAGCGCAAAGTTAGATGGTCAAAAAGAAATAATAAATTCACAACTATAAGGGATGCTCTAAAAGAAATATTTAGAGAACGATCAAATAGGAGTACCGCGTTTATAGCACTAAACGATGATAATATAGGTGGGCTTGCATATCAACCAATTAAAAGCCAGTGCTGATTCTGTGGTTACTACAAGGTTCCCTCAGCATGTAGCCTTGATTAAGTGACAAAATCAAGGTCATCTTCCGCTGAAGGGGGGTATTTTTCACCTCCTCCGTAACTTTAGAACCATCAAAAACAAAGCAATTTCCCAAAACGATTAAATTTCTTTTGCAAGGTCAAGGAACCGTTTGTAGGGTATGGCGGAAAGGCTTTGGGCGTGCAACGCCCCATCGGCTTGGTTGATGATTGAGACCTTTGCAGCGGTCTCCTCATCAGGAGCTTCATAAATATCAAGGAAATCAAATTGCCCCAATAAGGCACAGTGGGAAATAAATTTCACATCAGGACATTTTTGCTTGACCTGATCAAGCCATAATCGGCCAATCTCACCCCTCTTTTTCATTTGTTTCGAAAGATCCGTGGAAAATTTGTCAGTAGAATGTAAGTCTGCATGACCACCTCCGATTCAGTTCAGGTTCGACTTCAGGGTCAGTTTCTCAAAAGCAAAGGGCAGGCGCAAACTGCCTGCCCTAGTGGATCTCACTGCAATGCCGTTAACCCTTTTTCAAGGCGAATTTATCCAAAATATCGTTATAATAGCTGCTCTCGGAGATCGTGCCCCAGGTACCGACCACTTTCTGGAATTTCTGGAAAGCATCATTGACTTTGCCGGCCATCGGGTCTTTGGCCGCCTCTTCGGCCACCACTTCTTTAGCCAGCTCTTTCAATGAAGCCAATACTTCATCGGGAAAGCGGGTCAGTTCCACACCTTTCTCATTAATCAAGGTTTGCAAGGCAGCACCGTTTTGGGCGTCAAACTGCGCCAAAACCCAATGCTCGGTTTCCGTGCAGGCTGCGGTGATAATATGCTGCAAATCCACGGGCAGCGCTTCAAACGCCTTTTTGTTAAAGAAATACTCCAAATAGGTGCCCGGTTCGTGCCATCCGGGGTAGTAATAGTATTTGGCCGCCTGGTAAAAACCCATACGCAGGTCATGTAGCGGTCCGACCCACTCGGTGGCGTCAATCACGCCCCGTTCCAGGGAGGTGAAAATCTCGCCGCCGGGTAAAAGCACAACAGTACCGCCGGCTTTGGCGATCACCTTGCCGCCCAAGCCGGGAATGCGCATCTTCAGGCCCTTGTAATCATTGATGGATTCAATCTTTTTGTTAAACCAGCCGCCCATCTGTACACCGGTGGCGCCGCCGGGGCGGGGAATCAGGTTAAAGGGGGCATAGACCTCTTCCCATAGTTTGAGGCCGTCGCCGCCGTGGAACCAGGCGGCCAATCCTTGAGCATTCATGCCAAAGGGCACCGCCGCAAACCATTGGGCCGCGGGTGTTTTGCCTGCCCAGTAGTAGGAAGCGCCACTGCCCACTTCAACGGTACCGTCGGAGACGGCCTGAAAACTTTCCAGAGGCGGCACCAGTTCGCCTGCAGCAAAAACTTCGATGGTCAAGCGACCGTCGGAAAGTTCACCGATGCGTTTGGCCAACCGTTCGCATCCATCCTGCAGGACGGGCAACTTGGGCGGCCAGGTGGTGACCATTTTCCAGCGATACTTCTTCTGGGCAATGACAGTGGGTGCATTGACCGCTGTTGCGGCTACCGCCGCGGCGCCGATGCCTGTTTTCTTTAGAAAATCACGTCTTTTCATCGCTTTCCTCCTTTGGGTAGGCGCTATGAAAAAATAGCGCGGGGTTAAATAAATGCGTCCACAAATACCATGATCAATCAAACATGATGCGATCATGTCGTTACCATTCCTGCCGGTGGCCGGTAAAAATACCAAGCCCTCTTTCCAGGGCGTTTCATCAGACGCCGTAGACCACTTTGGGCAGCCAGGTTGCCAGCGCCGGAAAGAGCACAATAATGGTCAAGCCGATCAACTGGACAATCACAAAAGGGATAATCCCGCGATAGATATGGCCGGTCCGCACCTCCGGCGGCGTGACCGCCTTTAAATAAAACAGGGAAAATCCAAACGGCGGTGTCATAAAAGAGGTCTGCAAATTGACCGCCAACAAGACGCAAAACCAGATGGGATCAAACCCGAACTCCAGCATGATGGGTGCTAAAACCGGGACATGGATAAAGGTGATTTCGATAAAATCGAGGAAAAAACCGATAATAAAAATCAGCCCCATCACAATGGCCAACACCATGCCGGCGTTGTATTGCTCGGCCATACCGCCTAAAAAACTACGCACCAGGCCATCGCCGCCCAATCCTCTAAAAACCAGTCCAAATGCCGCCGCACCGCATAAGATAATAAAAACCATACAGGTCAGTTTGACGGTGGCGTGCATCACATCATGCAAGGTTTGCCTGGTAAACTTGCGGTTGATCAACGTTAGCAAAGTGGCTCCCACGGCCCCCACGGCGGCCGCCTCGGTGGGGGAGGCCACACCGGCAAAGATGGACCCAAGCACGGCAACCATCAAAAAAAGCGGTGGAATCAGGGCTTTGCCGACGCGGATCATCAGCATTTTATTGGTGATGGCGTCCATTTCCGACTGGGGTAGCGCCGGCGCCCACTCCGGCCTGATCCAGGCGACACAGATTAAATAGATGCAGTAAAGGGCCACCAATAAAAGCCCCGGGAAAACCGCTCCCATGAAAAGATCACCTACGGAAACCCCAACAATATCACCAATTAGAACCAGTACGATGCTGGGGGGTATAATCTGGCCCAGGGTCCCCGAGGCCGATACCGTGCCGGTCGCCAGCTCCTTTTGATATCCTCGGCGCAGCATGGTGGGAATCGCCAAAAGGCCCATGGTGACTACAGTGGCGCCGACAATACCCGTGGAAGCACCCAGTAGGGCGCCCACGGCGATTACCGAAATGGCCAGACCACCTCGCAGACGGCCGAAAAGAAGCCCCATGGTGTCCAGCAGTTCTTCGGCCAACCCCGACCGCTCAAGCATCACTCCCATAAAAACAAAAAGCGGCACGGCCATAAGGGTGACATTTTTCACCACCCCCCAAATACGAAGTGGCAATAGGTTAAAAAAAGACCAGCCGAAGCCGATCAGCCCGAAACAGAGGGCGGTTCCCAAAAGGGTGAAGGTGACGGGAAATCCCGCCATCAATAAAATCGTCAGGGCGACAAACATCCATAGAGGTAAAAGTTCAATTAGCATCGATTTGAACACTTCCCAGCAAAGTTCATTCGTCCGTTATAAGGTTGAAACCACCGTCTGTAAGACGGTCATCTTTCAGATAGCAGTATGTATGTAGATACGGATCCACCCCCGGCTACAGCCGGTGGTTTCGTCCAGTCGGCGTAAACAACCACCCCATAAATGGGGTCGCCTTCCGACGTCTTTTAGTATTGGAGATATTTTATCCCTTGTTTTCCCGGTTGGACCGGATGGGCGTATCAATTTAGGCCGTTCCGTAAGAGTCTTCATCATTTGTGTCACAACTTAGGCCATCTGGCCATGAGACAGGGAAGAAGGCTCTTTTTTAATGTCAATACCCATGATCGCAAGAAAACTTTCCAGCCCTAAAGCAATTCCTTGCAGCAACATCAGGGTAAAGCCAACGGGGATGGCGCCTTTAATAATAAAGCGGAAGGGAATGCCGCCGGGGTCCGGTGAGCCTTCCATTATATTCCAGGAATTGATTGCGAATTTGGCAGAGGTTTGAATGACTAAAAAACAGCCTGGAATTAAAAAAAAGATGACTCCAATGAGGTTGATCCAGGCCTTGGTTTTGGACGAGACCCGCTGATAAATGATATCCACGCGGACATGGCCGTCGTGCAAAAGAGTGTACCCGGCGCCGATCAAAAAGATAAAACCAAACAGATGCCACTCCAGCTCCTGGGTAAAAACAAAGCTGGTGCTAAAAAGATAACGCATGCAGACATCAATAAACACAACACAGACGAGCAGTGCGGCCACCCAGGCAATAAAGTTTCCCACCCATTGATTCAGCGTGCAAATGGCGCGGTGCAGCCGGCGAATTAATTTCATAGTGAAAGCCTCCCGCCTTAAGGGGGTGTTGGCTTCTTGAGCGCTTGGGTTCATTGCATTGGCACCTGTATTTCTATAATTAATGCAGATTGAGTATACTTTTAATGCTATATATCATATAAGTCAAGTATATATCCCAACATCCGCGATTGATTTTTTGCAAACCTGTTCACTTCCCTTGTACGTCCGGTGGATCGGCCGCTTGGTCGCCTTTATGGCCGTTGCATCCATATCCGGCGCGCAGCCCTTGATTCCGTCATGTTTGAGGCCGCGCCGGAGTATCCGGCGGTTCACTTCACCCGGACCGTCCAGGCCGCCATTCGTTATAAATCCCTTGTCAATCGCGGATCCGGGGGTAAGAATTTGGTAAAGAGGCGTGAAGCCGGTATTCACGTGATACGGTTGATATTTGCAGCATGGATATGTTAACAATTGCATCCCGGCTTGGATCAGAAGGTTTTTATGGGAAGGATTGTGAATTGATTGTTTCCATGACGATATATATTGCAGCGGTCCTGTTGGCCAACTATACGGCCACCTGGTTTATCCCGATCCCCTTGTTCGGGCTCGTTTCGGTGGGAACCCTGATATTCGGTGTCACTTTTACCCAGCGGGACCGGGTGCATCGCTATGGCCGCAAACCGGTCTATGTGATGATTTTTTTAGCGGCTTTGGGAATGGTGGCCGAATCTATATTTCTGGGGGTTCCTTGGCGGATCATCAGCGCCTCTTTTATTGCCATCGTTTTAAGCGAGACCGCCGATACGGAAGTGTATCACCGTCTGCTTCACCTTACCTGGTTTCAAAGGGTGACACGCTCCAATATTATTTCGATTCCTTTGGACAGCCTGATCTTCAACCTCATCGCCTTTGCCGGTGTTTTTGCGCCGATCAAGCTGGCGGCAATTATTTTTGGCGAGGTTGTGGTGAAATTTGTAACGGGCAGTATAGCGGCATGGGTGCGCTCAGAACCGGACGAACCACTGCTGGCGACGGAGCATTAGCGCTTTTTAAAACCAATGACTCAACCCCTGCTAGATACCACCATGATGCAAAAGGCCCTGGATGAGGCCCGGCAAGCCTTATCCCAAGGGGAGTTTCCCGTCGGATGTGTCATTGCTTACGAAAACCGGGCGCTTGCGGCAGGTCATCGCCGGGGAACAGCCCAATGCGAGGGCGGCTTTTTCAATGAGGTGAGTCATGCCGAAATGGTGACACTAAAGCATTATTACCGCTTACCGAAACGGCCGGAACCTGAAAAATTAGCGCTCTACTGCACCATGGAACCCTGTTTAATGTGTTTCGGAGCGATTTTGTTGAGCGGCATTGGCAAACTGGTCTGGGCCTATGAAGATGCGATGGGCGGCAGTACCGCCCTTTCCCTTACAACATTGGCGCCTCTTTACAGGAATCGTAAAATTGAGATTGTCCCCCATGTTTTAAGAAAAGCGAGCCTGGCGCTTTTTCAGCAATATTTCATTTCAGATTCAAATGGTTACTGGAAAGACAGCCTGCTTGCCAAGTACACGTTGGGCCAGTGAACCCCTCTTGTAAAAGGACTCAAACGCGATAATCTTGTAAAAAGTCCGATTTTTGCATTTTTTCTGCTGTAACCCATTGAAATTATTAATAACGATTTGACCATTGTCGACTTTTTGCGGGGTCCATCAAACGTCACCGATACGTTTCATCAATCATGTCTTTACACTTCAATCAGGGTCATCAACGTATCAAGTTTCACAGAGAATTATTGCTTTTTACCAAGCGGGGACTATCTTTTTACTTGCGTTTAAATTCCGGTTTGATTATGGATACAGTTTGCGAAAGGGGGTTTGTTCCGCCGCTGCTCTAAATACAATACAAAATATGATGGTACAGGAGGTTGAAGAATAGCTGTTCCCAGAAGAATGAGTCGGCCCGTGAAAAGTGATACAATCCGGGTTAATGACACCATCCGCGCCGGAGAAGTACGGGTCATTGATCCCGATGGCAAGCAGATTGGTGTGATTCCAACCGATCGCGCCAAAGAAACGGCGGCGGATTACGGGCTGGATTTGGTGGAAGTGTCACCCAACGCCAATCCACCGGTCTGTAAAATTATGGATTACGGCCGCTATAAGTACGAGCAGACCAAAAAGAAACAGGAAGCGAAAAAAAAACAGAGCCACTTTACCGTCAAGGAGATCAAAGTCCGGCCCAAAACCGGTGAGCACGATCTTCAGACCAAGCTGGGCCATTTACGTAAATTCATCACCCGCAAGGATAAGGTAAAGGTGACAGTCATGTTCCGGGGCCGCGAGATTACCCTGTCGGATCTGGGGCTGGCGATCCTGGAAAGAATCGCCCGGGAGACGGCGGATATCGCCGTGGTCGAGCAGGAACCCAAATTTGAGGGCCGCACCATGATGATGATTCTGGCGCCCAGGTAAAATTTTCACCCGATTGTGCACTTCAAATGGCGTGGGGGTGCTCACGCCATTTACTTTTAACGGTTTGAAAGAAATAGCAAAAGATGGAAGCAAGGAGACATGATGCCGAAAATAAAAACCAATCGCGCGGCGGCCAAACGGTTTAAAAAAACCGCCAGCGGCAAGTTTGTACTGAGTAAATCCCATGCCGGTCACAAGCTCACCAAAAAGAGCCGCAAGCGGAAACGCGCTTTGCGCAAACGCTATATCGTCGACAAGGCCAATAACCGGGAGTTGAAGCAGTTGCTACCTAACGGTTAATGGCAAAGAGGCTTCGCAAAAAGCCCAATTTCCGCGTTGCGCTTCGTTTTGCTATGATTGCGGTATTACAATGCTTCACCAGGTAAAATGCGTGATTTTTGCAATGCCACGACATTGATTTTAAAGAAGTTACTAAATTTTGGGAGTTGTACCATGCGAGTTAAACGAGGAACCAAAGCCCGCCGCCGCCGCAACAGAGTGCTGAAAATGGCCAAAGGGTACCGGGGCGGGCGTAGCAAGCTCTTTCGGACGGCGACCACGGCTGTTGATAAAGCCTTGGGGTATGCCTACCGCGACCGGCGCGCCAAAAAGCGTGATTTCCGCCGGCTGTGGATTGCCCGCATCAACGCAGCGGTGCGTCCCCACAACCTCTCTTACAGCCGTTTCATCAATGGTCTGAAAAAAGCCGATGTGGCCCTGGACCGTAAGGTGTTGGCGGAATTGGCCGTGACTGACCCCAAGGGATTTGCCCAGATTGCCGAATTGGCCGCCCAACAGCTCTAACCACGGTGAAGATGGCAAAAACGATTCATCAGATTCGCGACGATGCCGTTGCGGCCATTAATCGCGCCACCGATCTGGAGGCGTTGGCAGATGTTTCGGTCATCTATCTCGGCCGCAAGGGGCCGATTAGTCAGTTTTTGCGCAATATCTCCCAATTGCCCCCCGATGAGCGTCCCCAGGCCGGACAGGTCGCCAATACCGTTAAAAAAGAGATTGCCCGACTCATTGATCAAGCGAAAGTGGAACTGACGGGCAAAGTGGATGCCGCGGTCCCGGCGCCGGATATCTCGGCTCCCGGCCGACCTATTGCCGCGGGAACCCTTCATCCGATCACCTTGGTGATGCGCCGGATTTGCGCCATTTTCGTGAAGATGGGCTTCGCCATTGCCGAAGGCCCGGAAATCGAATCGGACTACTACAATTTCGAGGCTCTCAATTTCCCTAAGGAACATCCTGCGCGGGATATGCAGGATACCTTTTTCGTATCTTCCGATATTGTTTTACGCACCCACACGTCGCCGTTGCAGGTGCGGGTGATGGAAAAACAGGATCCACCGGTGCGGGTGATTGCGCCGGGACGGGTTTTTCGGTGCGACTCCGACATGACCCATACACCCATGTTCCACCAGGTGGAAGGGCTGCTGGTGGACAGGAAGATCTCCTTTGGCGATCTGAAGGGTATTTTGGAGGCGTTTGTGCACATGATGTTTGACGACCGGACTGATTTGCGTTTCCGGCCCAGTTTTTTCCCGTTTACTGAACCCAGCGCCGAGGTAGATATCCGTTGCGTCATGTGCCGTGGAGAAGGATGCCGGACCTGCTCCCGAACCGGCTGGCTGGAAATATTGGGTTCGGGGATGGTCCATCCGGCGGTGTTGGAAAATGTCAACTACGACACTGACCGCCATACCGGTTTTGCTTTTGGCATGGGCGTCGAACGGATTGCCATGCTCAAATATGGGATTGATGATCTGCGCCGTTTTTTTGAAAACGACATTCGGTTTACAACCCAGTTTCATTAGCCCGCGTACTCTATTTGAGACCTTTGCATAACCCCCCTTTACCCAATTTTGGCATCAGGCTTAAAATTTAATCCTCGAAATATTCAATATATTCAAATGGTTAAATTTTTTACCTTCCTTGAGCTTGAACAAAAATAGAGGTTATGCAAAGGTCTCTATTTGTAGCGGCTTGATCCATCATAAGACCGAATTTAGTCCATCCATAGGAAAGTATAATGAAAGTTAGTTTAAGCTGGCTGCAATCATATCTTGCCACCACCACGGACGCTCAAACCCTGGCCGATGGTCTCACCATGACCGGTTTGGAAATTGATGCGGTTACCGACCGGTACGCCTATCTTACAACCGTTCGGGTGGGTCGGATTGATGCCGTTACACCGCATCCCAATGTCGATCGGTTGGTGGTATGTGAGGTCAACCTTGGTGATCGCGCGGTCACTGTGGTCTGTGGAGCGCCCAATGTGGTCGAGGGAATGTTGGCGCCTCTGGCGCTGCCTGGAACCATCCTGCCGGACGGCCGCGAAATCGAAAAGGGACTGATCCGTAAAGTCGCTTCTGAGGGAATGCTCTGCAGCGCAGTTGAACTGGGGTTGGGACCGGATGCGTCAGGCGTAATGGTATTGGCCGGGGATCTACCCGTGGGGGCTGATCTGGCCCAGGCGCTGAATCTGTCCGATGCGGTTTTTGAGATTGACATGACTCCCAACCGGGCTGATTGCCTAAGCGTTCTGGGGATTGCCCGGGAAGTGGCGGCCATTGAAAACACCACTGTCCAATATCCGCAGGTCAGGATGTCTTCAACCGAAGGCCCGGTTCATGAAAGCGTCTCCGTCACCATTGACGCACCCCATTTGTGCCCTCGATATGCCGCCGCGCTACTGGAAAATGTCACCATCGGGACCTCACCGGACTGGCTCTGCAACCGGTTGCTTTCCGTAGGCCAACGGCCCATTAACAATGTGGTGGATATCACCAACTTTGTGATGTTGGAGCAGGGTCAACCACTGCATGCCTTTGATTTTGAGCGGCTGGCCAAAGGCCAAATTATCGTGCGCTGTGCAACCGAGGGAGAACCGTTTACCACTCTGGACGGCAAAGAGCGCAAACTCAGCGCCGAAACCCTGATGATTTGCGACGGTGAAAAACCGGTGGCCGTAGGCGGCGTTATGGGTGGGTTGAACTCCGAGATCGAGCCCCATACCACCAAGGTACTTTTGGAAAGCGCCAATTTTAATCCGACCAGTATCCGTAAAACCGCCCGTCGGTTCGGGCTTTCCACCGACGCCTCTTATCGATTTGAACGGGGTGTGGACCGTACCGGGGCGGTACGCGCCTTGGAGCGGGCCGCGCACCTGATGGTCGAACTTTGCGGCGCCGGGCGCGTTGAGGGAATTGTGGATGTCTACCCGGAGAAATATCAACCCGTTGTCATTGATTTGAGTGTGGCCAAAACCAACCGGGTGCTGGGAACCGGTCTCACCGCCGCTCAAATGGCCGCAATGCTGACCAGCATCGAGTTTGATGTGACCGGGCAAGACGATGAGATGCTCAAGGTTAAACCGCCCTCTTATCGTATGGACATGGCCCGGCCCGAAGATTTGATGGAAGAGATCGCCCGTTTGTGGGGGTATAACAAGATTCCCACCACCTATCCGTCGGTGGATCGCGGGGCACAAGCGTCCGCTCCCGCTGTTGGTTTTAGAGATAAGATCAAGGATTTTATAGTGGGCTGGGGTTTTGATGAAGTGGTGGCTTATGCTTTCAACGCGCCGGCCGATTATGATCATCTGAATCTGTCATCTCGCCATGAGTTGCGGCGGCTGGTGCCGCTGCTGAATCCGCTCACCGAAGACCAGGGGGTCATGCGCACCTCGCTGCTGCCTGGTCTTTTGGGAACGGTCAGACATAACTTTACGCAACAATTAAAAGATCTACGGCTCTTTGAGGTGGGCAAAACCTTCTTTCATGCACAAAAAGATCAGCTCCCCGAAGAAAAAGAGCTGCTGGCTGTGGTGTGGACCGGTGCCCGCAAAGGAGCTTCCTGGCATAGCCGGGGCAAATCCGATCCGTGTGATTATTTTGATATGAAAGGGCTGGCCGACGCCCTGCTGGCAACCTTAAAGATCAATGCGGCGCAATTTGTCCGGCCCGCAAAGGGGCTTTATCCCTATCTTCAGGCGGGTGTCGCCGCTGAAATTGTGGCTGGTGCGAAGGTTTTGGGCGCCGTCGGCGTTGTTGACGGGTCGGTGGCCAACCATTGGGATATTGACCAACCGCTGATGTGGCTGGAACTGGATATGACACGATTGGCCGAAACGGCGCCTGCTGCACGGACGGCCGCCCCCATATCCCGCTATCCGGCCACGGATCGGGACTTGACCGTCATTGTCGACCGGGATATGGAAGTGGCCCGCTTGCTGGTCCATTTAAACGAGCATGCGAACCACATGGAAGATCATCTGGTGGAAGCCATTGATCTATTGGATATCTTTGCCGAAGATCCGATCCCGGCGGGCAAGAAGAGCATCACCCTCCGGTTGACCTATCGCTCTTTTGAAGGTACGCTGAAAGACGAAGCAATCAATGTAATACACGCCGCAATCACTCGGAAGCTAATCGACACGTTTGAGGCGAATTTACCTGCATAAACATTTTCATTCAATCGGTATTGGGTGGCGAACAGATGGCAACCCCTGTAATCCCGGATAAACTCTACTTTAAGATCGGTGAAATGAGCCGGCTCACCGGTCTTCCCGGCCACGTGCTGCGTTTTTGGGAGTCGGCGTTTCCGGCCCTACGCCCCAAACGGACCGCGTCAGGTCAACGCCTTTACCGCAAGCGGGATATCGAACTGGTTCGAACGCTTCAACACCTCTTGTACGAACGCAAATTTACTATCTCCGGCGCCAACCGATATCTGCGCCGTCAATCCAAATCCAGCCCCGAAAAGACCGAAGTGGATTTGATTGAGGATGTCACCCGGGAACTCAGGCATATTCGCAAGCTGTTGGCCTGACCGTAAAATTTTTCGATCCCGTCATTAGATCATGCCGTTACGAGATACGTGGTATAGTGCAGCCAACAACTAACCGACCGGGGGGTACGCCCTAGAATCGTTTTCCGCACATCGACGCCACGACATATCTGATCATGTCCGGGGTTTGCCTGAACCCCACCTGCCCGGCCGTAAAGGGAAATAGGGGGTGTGGCAAAAGATAATCGCCTGTTTATAAACGCTGTGTTCCGGGTATTGCGCACAGGGACCTTTGCATAACACCCCTTTTGGCCCAATTCCGGCGTCCGGCTCAAAATGGTATCCTTGAAATATTCACTATATTCCTCCGGTTCCATTTTTCGCCTTCCTTGAACGTGAACAAAAATAGATGTCCTGCAAAGGTCTCACTTTGAGCCAACATCTTGTGACGACACTATCTAGGGCATTGACAGAAACGTTATGGGAACGCGATGGACACTGCGAATATTGTTCCCAAAATCCGCGATTGACAAGGGATTTATAACGAAAAAGATTGAAAAACCTCGTTGATTCAGGTAGATAGAAGGTAATTAATCAACACACAACCTTCACCAACGAGGTGAACACAATGATAAGACA
>Ga0209681_1000117_pt1 | contig 20586 bp, 21 predicted proteins | sample WorMetLIZISLAND2_3_FD_187416 | JGI IMG/M metagenome (GOLD analysis project Ga0209681, IMG submission 187416) | Marine gutless worms symbiont microbial communities from Max Planck institute for Marine Microbiology, Germany - Olavius clavatus LIZARD... ... | reverse complement strand
CCACGATCCAGGCAAGGTCTCCTATCTTGGAAACGGACTGCCGGGTCATTCGCACTCGACAAAACGGGAAATAGGGTTTTATACTCAGGGTGGACATCGTCGGTCTCCTTTCTCCAATGTTGGCTGTTCACCATTTTGGATAAAGGATCAATCTGACGATGTCCATTTTTTATTGGCTGCATAATTACTACAACTAATTGGGAGATGAACCAAATGAGAGAAAGGTGTTCACTCTGAAAAACCGCCGTTAGCCAAGGCTCGATGTGCTTGCGGAGCTTGTTGGTGTCTTTGAGATCGTCTTCCAAAAGATCGTAGCTTTTGTTGGGGCCACACCGATAGATATGCTGATTCAAGCTAATCATGACAGCACCTCCATAATACTTTCATTTCAATGGCCTCTTTGGCCCCTTTTCCTTCTCAGCTAAATCCATACCACCTTTATCTGCACCAAACCACATCACCACGCCCTTGGCCATCAAATCCGCAAGGTCCCGCGGTGCGTTCTTGCCGCATTACCGGGTATTGTGTGCTGAGTTGATTGGCCTTCCCCAATGTCTAATATGAGGCATTTGAGGCATAACTGAGGCATAATCGTGTAATTCCTCCTTGGGGCAAATGGGTCATTCTTGGGGCATTCCACCTTTAAGGACATAGTATACACCGCGCTTGGCGCCATGACGCGAAGATAGGCCTTTCTTCACTAATTCATCCAGATCGCGTGAGGCTGTTTGGCGGCTGACATCCGTCAGGTTCTGGTGATCGGCACTCGTAATACGACCGTGCGTTTTCATGAAAGCTACAGCCAGCTTGAGACGCTCGCTCAATCCTAGTTCGGCCATTACAGCTTCGGTCAGCCAATCCCGCCAGAGCGTTACAACAAAAAATGGCCCGCGCTGTTCAAAATCAGGCTCAGGAAGACCCGCATCCCGACAGTCGGCGATCATGTCCGTTGTGCCGGTTCCCACTTTCTCTGCGTATTTCACTCGGAATAGTGGCTCGGCGATCAACGGGTTGCGGGGAATCGGACCATGGGGCTGACGCAAGAGGTCAGGGGTGAGACCCGGGGGCAGTTCACCGGGGTTCCACACCTCAATCCGATCGGCAAGGACGATGACCTGGACAAAACCGTTGTGGCGGTAGTTCCGATGGGCAATTGCATTGACGATGGCCTCCACGATAACGGGGCGGGGGATCTCGAATGTCACAGGGGCCTGCGTGCTTGCCGCGTGCGTGCCAACTCTGCGGTCGATCTTGCCGAGGACAAACTCCACCGCCTCATCGATCACTTCAAGCAGCCTTCCCTCATAAGGTTGCTGGGAGGCGATGGGTTTTCGTTTTTCTATTCCATGGAAATGCAGGCAATGGACCTGCAGATTGTTAAAGAATCCGCCCGGATTTTTTCCAAAAAGAAGTATGGCCGCATTCGTGGGCCGACCATCCCCCAACAAGTTAAAATTCTGCAGAATTGCCTTCGGTGTCCGGGAACCTTTGAGTTTCAGCCGTCCCACGGCTTCGGCTGTTTCAATAAAAGCTGTCACCCTTGATGAATCAATATCACGGAGCGTGGCTCCATCACACACGCTGCCGTCAAAGGGAGTGGCTCTGAGCGCATCGCGGTTCTCAAGGGATTCGACAAGGCTGGCGTACACCTCGCGGATCAGTCCTGGCGTATCTGAAAAACGACGTCTGGTAACTTGGCGACCCGCTCTGGCCACCAGACTTGCCATCTCAGGTTCACGCGACTTGTCGTCATTCCCCTTGACAAAGATCAGGCGTTCACGGTGAGTCTTTGTGGCGTGTTCAAACTCCAGCTCAGTGGGCGACTTCCCCTCCTTGTTTTTCCACCCGTACTCGTTCCCGAGAATGGCAAGATAAATGTCCCTCTGTTCGACCTCGCTCAGGTAGATATCGTCAGGTTTTCGGTCACGGGCAGGGATGTCCTCGAACAGGAATACGTCCGAAATAAACCTGCTCAGCAAGGGATCATGCGTGATGAAGTCTTTCACTGCGCGCCGTTCCGCTGCGAGTTCCTTTTGAACGCTGCTGATGAAAAGACTGTAACGATTGGCGGCCGGTTTCTTCATCGCTGGTCCTCTTTCCCGTACGATGCTTCATCTTCCCGGACCTGCATGGGCTGAGTCATGGCATTCACCGACAAGTAGTAATGTGCAACCTTCGTGACCTCGTGCCACTCAAGTCGGGCAGGGTCTTTAACCGGCTCCTGGAGTGTGGGTTGGGCGTTGCAGTTGGTGACGATGTAAAGCCAGTAGCAATCCCGGCGGTCCTCAGCCACACGGCGTTCGTTGGGTGTGAGCAGGATCGTACCGGTCTCCGCGCCCAAGCCTTTGACCTCGATGAGGCGCAGGTCGCCGGAATTCAGATCCAGGCTGGTCACGTCGTATCCCAGGTTCTTCTCGTGTACATCGTAGACCTGGCGACCTTGGTTCTGCTCGTGCTCCATCACCACACGCATGGCGATGGCCTCGGTCTCCAGGTTCTGGCGAAGCTGTTGGACCTCGGGCGCTTCCCGCTCCGGGTGCGGAAGGATCAAGACGCTTGCGATACGTTCCACAGCCTGAAGTGAAAGCGACCGCTGGCGTTCGAGTTCCAATCTGCGGCGCTCGCGCCGAGCCAGAAGCTCGGCATGACGGTTCTCGGCCTGGGCCAAGCGACCATCAGCACCGGGAATGCCTTTTTCCTTATCCTCGTTTGCCTTACCTATCTCTTCATCTGCGCGCTGCAGCAGCTCGGTTAGGGAAAGCTCCACATGCTCCGTAATGCGCTCGACTTCGGACAAGCGCTCTTGCCGCGTTTCCTCAATAAAGGGCTGCATAGCGTGCTCATGCATCCATGCTGTGGCTTCGGGCACCGACGCCACGGCGGGCAATTCCTCTGGAGGTTCGACCGGAGTGAAGTTGCCCAGCATGCCTGGTTCGCGTAGATGCGGATCGTCGTTCTCAGTGATTTCGATTGCGAATAGCCGCTCATGCACCACATGGCCAAGACCGTCTACCATCCGAGCGCGATAAAAGTCGAGCCGCGACGGCTGTTCGTGCTGAAGGGAATGGAAACAGGCGCCCTTCGAGAACGGCTCCTGCGCTGACTGGAAGGTATGCCGTCGCACAGCCTCGAATAGCGGATGGCCTGGTGTGACCCATTCGAGGTTGTTCTTTTCGGCCGTGTCCCGATCAGCCGAGCACCGCGGATACTTGTTGGCCAGCGAAGGAAGTTTCCAGTCAGGCTCGCGATCATAGTGCCGCAACACCGGTGGCGTTCGTGCAGGCTCAAATGCATGGGGCAATCCGCTCACAAGTTTCATTTTTAAAGGCACAAACTCGGCTGCCTCCCGAATGAATCTGGCGATGGTCTCCGGTACAACCCGCCTTTCCTGTGCTCGCGCCCGGCGCTCAACCAGCATCTCCAGGTTGAGCTTCTTGGAGGCCAGCCCTTCAAGCGCATTCTGGCAGATGGCGCGGAACTGACCTTCATCAACATCTTTCAGAAGCCGCTCTTCGAGATCGGCGTCACCCAGTTTTCCGGCGTAGTAGTCGCGGAGAATACGCTCCACATGTGCCGAGGGTAGGACCTCACCCACAACATTAAAGACCGCGTCATCATCAAGGGCATCGCGGATCTCCTGAAGTTTCTCCAGCAGTCGCTGCAGAACGCGCCCTTCGATAGTGTTTGTGGCTACGAAATTGAAGATAAGGCAGTCTTTTCGCTGACCGTAGCGGTGGATGCGGCCCATGCGCTGTTCGAGGCGGTTGGGATTCCACGGGATGTCATAGTTGAAGAGGATATTGCAGCACTGGAGGTTAATGCCCTCGCCGGCTGCCTCGGTAGCAGCAAGCACCTGGATTGCACCATCGCGAAACTGTTGCTCTGAGTATAACCTTGTGCCGTGCTCATCTCGCGAACCGGGCTTCATTCCGCCGTGGATGCAGCCTACATCGAAGCCCCAGGATTTCAGCTTCTCTATCAAGTAATCGAGGGTGTCCTTGAATTCCGTGAAAATGAGAAGCTTTTTCTCCCGGTGGTCGAAGAACCCTTCCTTGTGTAGGAGATCCCGGAGCTTGAACATCTTGGCTTCAGTGTCCGAGTCCTCGACGGCACGGGCCTGTTTGCCGAGCTGGCGGAGCTCCGCGATTTCCTTGCGCACCTGCTCGGCATTCCCTGCCAGCGTGATGGCTTCAAGCATCTGTTCCAAGCGCTCGCGTTCCCCCTCTTCCATCTCCTCGAGTTCCTCGGGATCGGGAAGATCGGGCGGGGCGAGACGAGCAAGTTCCTGGGCACGTTTGAGTCCCTCCTCAAGTCTACGCGCACGGTTCTCCAGGCTGTGGCGCATGGCATAGGTACTGGAAGCCAGTCTACGTTGATAAAGGGACATCAGGAAGCCAACCGCTCTGGCACGGGGATCATCTCCTTGTGCGGCGGCCTTGGCACTTTGCCTCTTCACGAACCTCGTAATGTCCCGATAGAGATCAAATTCCAGCCCGTCCATCTGGAAATCGACCGTATGCGTGATTCGCTTGGTGAATATCTTCTCCGCAGCCCATGTACCGTCCGGGCGACGTTCGGGGAAGTACACCATGGCTTCCTTGGTGCGTCGTATGTAGAAGGGTGCGCGGCGACGATCCATGGCTTCACGGATTGAGCGGACGTCTGCGTAAGCGTCCGCATCGAGCAGTTGCAGAAATAGAGAGAAATTGGCCGGGTCGCCTTTGTGCGGCGTGGCTGTCAGCAGGACTAGATGATCTGATGTGTCTCGCAAAAGCTCGCCGAGAGCATATCGCGCTGTTTTGCGTGCAGGCGGGGTCCAGGACATCCGGTGAGCTTCATCCACGATAACGAAGTCCCAATGAACCTGCCTCAAACCAGGTAAAATCTCCGTCCTCTTGGCAAGGTCAAGGGATGTGATGATCTTGTTCTGTTCCAGCCACTGGTTGACGCCGAACTGGTCGCGGATGTCACCCCCTTTAAGGACAAGGAACTTTTCGTCAAATTTCTCTCTTAATTCGCGCTGCCACTGAAACGAAAGGTTCGCAGGGCAGATGACCAAAATGCGTTCTGCCAAGCCACGAAGTTGAAGCTCACGGATGAGAAGTCCGGCCATGATGGTTTTCCCGGCTCCGGCATCGTCTGCCAACAGGAACCGCACGCGAGCGAGCTTCAGGAGATAGTCGTAAACCGCCTCAAGCTGATGCGGAAGGGGATCGACACGCGAAATCGAGAGGCCGAAGTAAGGATCGAACTCGTAGGCAATACCGAGCGAATAGGCCTGCAATCCCAGTCGTAGAAGATGGCCGGTCCCATCATAACTGAAATCGGAATCTAGGATTGTTAAACTGTGGGTATCGGTGGCGGAGAGTGTTACCTTGCGGAACCGTTCCGATTGCGTTCCGACAACCCCCACTGTACAAGTGCCGTCGCCGCCGAACCGCACGGTCTCAACACGCATCGGCTCGTTAAAGAGTGAGCCGACGATGATACAACCTTCCCGTATTTGGCTACTTGACGTCTTCATCGTTTTCCGGCTCTCTCTTCGTCGTTTTGACGGTGGTCGTCGGCTCCGCCCGACTTAACCCAATCGTCGATGTCTTCCTTCCGAAACTTCCAGAGTCGGCCTATCTTGTGCCCCGGCAGATTTCTTTCACCTATCCACCTGTAAACGGTATCTCTCTTGATGCCGAGATAAGCCGCGATCTCATCTACGGAAAGCCATCGATCTTCCATTCTTGTCTCCACTCACTCCAAGCGTTATTGCCAATCTTGAAGACGGCCTCGAGGTGCCAGTTGTTGTGATGGCCTGCATGGTTCAGCATAGGCTGCTTCATCCAGACAAACCAGCATAAATAAGGATAAAATATATCAGAGCACAGCCAAATGTCAAGCCGTTTTTCCGAGTGTAATCCGTGTTTTTCCCAGTTGGACCGATTGAATTGGCTACCAGCTGGAACATCCGGTGGGGATGGACTGGATCAAGGTGGATTCCGTCCCCACATACAGCCAAACCGGGGAGACGGCTCCGCGGGATAGAATTGGAACCAGAACCCTGCGGTAGAGGCTCGATCCGCCCGGACGGAACCCCTCCAGGCGGTCGATGGCAGACAGGGATTTGATCGACGTCCCTCGAACTCGAACCCGTTGTCGAGGACCTTGACAACGATGTCGCGGCCCTTGAAGTCACGGGCGAGCAGCGTGCCGGGAAGGGGCAGCCGCGGATTGCGCGAGGGGGAGATATGGCTGATCGAGGTACTTGCCCTCACCTCCGCGGAGCCCGATTTGACCGGATCGCGGGGAGTGCGGATTCTGAGGTCTGCGTCGTCGGCCAGCTCCTCGGCGCGCCGACGGGCCCTTTCGGTAAGGTCGCCTTCGGCCAGGACCTGGATGCGCCAGGCGATGCGTTTGCGCAGGAACTCCTTGTGGTAGGATCGGGTCTCCTCGCCGAACACATCGAGATACTTCTCTCGAAGCTCGCCGACCGTCATCCGGGCGAGCCCCTGGATTTCTTGATACGTGGTTGTATCCATCCGAAACCTCCTTGGTTCACGTTTCACCCGTTGCGTGCGGTCCTCCCGCACCGTAATCTCGGGGCGCTAACTCGTGAGTGAATGAAGGCTTCGGCGGCCCGAGACATCAAGGCGTTTCTCCGTAAACGCCTCTGTTTCTTGGACTTGCGCCACATTTTCCTCCGAATCCTGGGAATCAGAGGGAAGTCTTCGGCCTTTCCGGTAGCGCATGTAGCCCTGGGCCAGGATTGAGACGACTTCGGCGGTCACCGCTTCAATCGTGTCGGGGATGTTGGTTTTGGCCTGCATCCGGTCTTCCTTCGCGGAAGGCCGCTGGAAGGACCGTTGTGGATGCCGCGGGATGAACGACCTTGGTCAGGAACCGTTGGAGCCCGTCCGACACCACACGAGAGCGATGTCGTCGGCACCCACAACGGTCTCCGTTCTCACGGCCGCATCCGCTGTCTGGTGATCAACTTGCCGCCGAACCCCTTGGTCCGGCTTCCGGCTGATACCTACCGGAGGATCGCGTTTGATGTCGGCGCAGGGTCTGTGGGGAACCGGGCTGTTAAATAGCCGGATTCAAAAAACGGAGAATGGGAGAATCAGGAAAGGACATTTGCGAAAACCGCGGCTGAACCCCCACGGTTGCATCACAACCCCGATCGGAGAGCACCGAAACGGAGAATCGGGAAGGATGTGCCCGTCGGCGTAAGTCCGCGAAGACAGGGCAGAAATGACAAAACCCCGTGGGGATCAATCCACAGGGTCTTGCGTTAAATAAGAACCGCTGAATTCAGCGGATGGTATTTTGGCTCCCCAGCACGGACTCGAACCGCGGACCCAGTGGTTAACAGCCACTTGCTCTACCTACTGAGCTACTGGGGAAAAGTTGTCTGCAGAGCCGATGACACGGCCGCCGCGAACTGGAATTTCCTATAATCGATCGCCATTCAAGTCAAGCAAAATCTAATTTCCAGCGTAAAAAGCAACCGGCTTTTGTCACCCATTATACCTCCAAACGCCGCACCTTGATCGCCAACTCACCCAACTGCGTTTTGGCCGCTTCGGATGGCGCGTCGGTGAGGAGACAGCTCGCTTTCTGGGTTTTGGGAAAGGCGATAACATCCCGGATGGAAGGCTCTTCGCATAACAGCGCTACCAGCCGGTCAAAACCAAAGGCGATGCCGCCGTGGGGCGGTGCGCCGGAGCTTAAGGCCGAGAGCAAAAAGCCGAACTTTTCCGTATATTCTTCCGGCGCCATCCCCAAAGTCGTAAACACCGTCTCCTGAAGCGCCCTCTCATGAATACGGATGCTGCCGCCGCCCACTTCGGTTCCGTTTAAAACCAGATCGTAGGCCCGTGACAGCGCCGCAGCCGGATCGTCGGCGAGCTTGGCCTCATCCGCTTCCAGGGGGGCGGTAAAGGGGTGGTGAAGCGCCTCATAACGCTTGGCCGTCTCATCGTACGCCATCATGGGAAAATCAGTGACCCATAAAAAGGCGCGGGCCGAATCATCAGTGAGCCCCAGTCGGCGGCCCAAATGGTTGCGCAGATAACCCAATGCCTCATTGGTGATCTTGGGGGTATCCGCCACAAAAAAGATGAGATCCCCCACCTCCATATCGAGGCGCTCGATCATGGCTGCTTTTTCGTCGTCGCTAAAAAACTTTACGATGGGTGACTGCCACCCCTCCTCACGTACTTTGATCCAGGCCAGCCCCTTGGCGTGGTAGATGGCGGTCAACCCGGTTAAGTCATCAATCTCTTTTCTCGAAAAATCGGAACAACCCTTGGCATTCAGGGCTTTGACGATACCGCCCTTTTTCACCACGCCGGAAAAAACCTTGAAGCCCGAATCGGCAATGATGTCGGATATCTCCTTTAACTCCAGTCCAAAACGGATATCCGGTTTATCCAGACCGTAACGAGCAACCGCTTCCGCATAGGCCATCCGTGGAAATGGTGTTTCCAGGGGTTGTTCCAGTACCTTTGTAAATACCGCTTGCAGTAACCCCTCAGCCACGGCCATGATATCTTCCTCGCCCACAAAAGACATCTCGATATCCACTTGGGTAAATTCCGGCTGACGGTCGGCCCGCAGATCCTCATCCCGAAAACAGCGCACAATCTGGTAGTAACGGTCAAATCCCGCGGTCATCAACAGCTGTTTAAAAATCTGAGGTGATTGCGGCAACGCATAAAACCGGCCGGGATTGACCCGGCTGGGCACCAAATAATCCCTGGCGCCTTCGGGCGTACTGCGGGTTAAAAAGGGGGTTTCGATATCCAGAAACCCGTTTTCATTAAGATAATCACGGACGGCCTTTCCGATCTGATGCCGTAGAATAATGTTATTTTGCAGCCGTGGTCGGCGTAAGTCCAGGTGACGATGGGTCAGCCGAATACTCTCGGAGGCCTCCACCTTCTCCTCAATCATAAACGGTGGCGTTCCGGCCGTATTTAAAATTTTCAGCGCGGTGACCATCACCTCGATTTCACCTGTATACAGATTGGGGTTGGCCATATCATCGGGTCTGGCCGCCACCGTACCCGTGACACCGATGACAAATTCGCTTCTTAGAGTGTGGGCCTTGGCGTGAATATCCGGTGCAAATTCAGGGTTACAGACCACCTGGGTAATTCCTTCCCGGTCTCTTAAATCCACAAAAATAACGCCGCCGTGATCGCGTCGGCGCTGTACCCAGCCCATCAAGGTCACTTCGGTGTCAATATCAGCGACGGTCAGCGCATTGCAGTGATGCGTCCGCCGCATGGCGGCCAGTTTGTCGGTTCTTGACATATGCATTCCCGATGTTGTTTAAAGACGCTATTTCAAAAAATGTTTTATCCTTTGGTCGCAGACCCAATGCCCCGGAGTAGATTGATGACATCTCCCATCGGCACCTCCTTTTGGGCGGAAGCGGTCATATCCCTTACAATAACGGTTTCGGAGGCCAACTCGTCTTCTCCCACAATCAACACGTATCCGGCTCCCTGACGACCGGCCTGTTTCATCTGGCTTTTCAGGCTACGGCCGGAATAGTCCATTTCGACATAGATACCTTCCCGATTGAGACGATTTACCCAGCCAAAAGCCTTTTGCCCCGCTGCATCGCCCAGAGCGGCGATAAATACCAGGGGGCGGCGATCCTTTGCAGCCCACTGAGCCTCAACAATCTCAACCAGGCGGTCCAGCCCGATGGCAAACCCGATGGCCGGCGTTTGAGGCCCGCCGATGATCTCCATCAGTCCGTCGTAACGCCCACCACCGGCCACAGCGCTTTGGGCGCCCAGGGCGCGGGTCTGGATCTCGAAGGTGGTGCGGGTGTAGTAGTCCAGACCCCGAACCAGCCGGTCGTTGATATGATAGTCGACACCCTCTTGGTTCAACAGGTTGCAGGTGGTATGAAAATGATCCCGGCACGCATCACATAAAAAGTCGTGAATGGTCGGCACTTTTTCCAAAAGGGCCTGACAGGCCTGATTTTTGCAATCGAGCACCCGCAACGGATTTTCCGTTCTGCGGCGCTGGCAGTCGGTGCACAAGCCACCGGCAATCGATTCTAAAAACCGGGCCAAAGCTGCCTGATATTTTGGGCGACAATCGCCATCGCCCAACGTGTTGAGCTGAACGGCCAAATCGGAGACCCGCAGCTTTTTCAACAGGGTCAGCAGCATAATGATGAGCTGGGCATCCACCGTCGGGGCCGCCACACCAATCACCTCGGCATTGATTTGATAAAACTGCCGGTAACGTCCTTTTTGCGGCCGCTCACGACGAAACATCGGCCCGATGGTAAAGAGTTTTTGAACCGGTTGAATGGAATAGAGCTTGTTCTGCAAGTAAGCGCGGGCAATCGCGGCTGTCGCTTCAGGACGCAAAGTTAGCCTGTCGCCGCTGCGATCGATAAACGTGTACATCTCTTTTTCCACGATATCGGTCGCTTCGCCGATACTACGGGCAAACAGCTCCGTCTTTTCCAAAAGAGGGATCCGGATCTCTTTGAAGCCGAAATTTTCAAACACTTCGGCCGCCAAACGTTCAATGGTCCGCCACCGTCCAACCTCGCCGGGTAAAATATCCCGAAATCCCCGTACACGTTGAATCATCATTGGGATCTTGAGCTTTGTCCAACCTTTAAATACATACAACCCTCAACAGCTATGCATCACTACGAGACCTTTGCATAACACCCCTTTTGGCCCGATTTCGGCGTCAGGGTCAAAATGGTATTCTCGAAATATTGAATATATTCCTCCGGTTACATTTTTCGCCTTCCTTGAACGTAAACAAAAATAGGTCTCCTGCAAAGGTCTCACTACAACATCCCATTCGGCCATGCCCGTTAAAAACTCTTACATATAACCCGAAGCCCGACTCAGCGTCAACTAAAGAATCACTCCCCATATCCGCGATTGACAAGGGATTTATAACGAAAAAGATTGAAAAACCTCGTTGATTCAGGTAGACGGGAGATGAAGGATCAACCCGCAACCCTCACCAACGAGGTGAAAGCAATGATCAGACAAACCGTACGGCCTTTCAAGCTTGAAAAGACAAACGACCTGAGTACCTCCCGTGCGGGACCGGCCCTGTCGGGTGAATTTGCCCTTGGCTTGGAGCTGTTGAAAAAGCCGGATCGACATCCGCCAAAACCCGACTCGGGGGCGAGGGCGGTTCGGCTTCAACTCGTCATTGCGAGAAGCTTGCGACTGATAATGACGCCTGACAAAGGGGTGGTAAAGATTTGCAGAAGTTGCTATAGCTGATCTGCCGTATTCAACGTTCACATGGCATAGTAGCCGATGATGCGAACGCACAATCGGATATCCCGATGGTCGACACGGGGTGTCACCCTCATAATCCTTGCTCTTTTAGTTTACCTTTTTTGGGGTGAACAGGGATGGTTTGACTGGGTCCGGCAGCGGCGTGAATATGAAGCCTTGCGGCAACTGATCATAACCGCCGGGCAGAAAAATGAGCAGTTGACCCATCAGATCGACCGGTTGAAAAAAGATTGGGATTACATTGAAAGTATCGCCCGCAACGAACTGGGGATGGTGGGTAAAGACGAAATTATTTTGCGGATGAACCGGCCCTATCGCGATGAAAAGGAAAATTCACCTTGAAGTAATGTATCATCGTACTCCATTTTTAATTCTTTGCCGTTTTATTGGGTAAATGTGTAATATGCAGAATGACGCCATCTACCACACACCCACCATGGCCAAATTATTGGCCGATCAGGGGAAACTTTGTGAGGCTGCGGAAATATATCGCCATCTGATTGGACTCGATCCCCAGAAGCGCCGGTACCATGACGCCTTGGCCGGTGTGGAAGCCCGGTTGAAAGCCCAAACAGGTGAACGGGTGAAGGCGACGCTAAGCTGCTGGATGTCGATTCTAATGGCTCACAAGCGGTATCAAAATTTGCGGGAAATCCGGCAGAATCGGGCGCCAAAGGGACATGAGGGCTGAACAATCAAAAGGTGTGATCAATAAAAATGGTATGATAAGGCTTGTCTTGATCTGTTCAGCATTTAAATTGTGTCAAATGAAAATCAAGGGGGCAAAATGGTTGTAATTGACGGCCGGTTACGGCATCTATTCCGGGGCCTGCTGGTTTTGGCGGTCTTGATGATGGCGTCGGGTTGCAGCAAGAAGATGATTCAATCAGATGGCCCTGGATCGGGACGATCCGGCACATCAGCAGGAAGGGGCGCCGATGGCGGTACCCAGGCCATTGGCCCTGACGGCCGTGTAGGCGAGGAAAGTTTAGGGGCCGGATCTGGTTCCGGCACCATGGACGGCGGCCGGGACGCCATGACGACCGCGGCTACCCAGGCGCGGGAACTCTTTGTATCAGAAGATATCTTTTTCGCCTATGACAGCGCCGTTTTGTCGACGGACGCCCAGACAATTTTGCAGGATAAAGCCGACTGGTTGAGGGCCAATTCGCAAATAAACGTTGTTATCGAAGGACACACCGACGAACGCGGTACCGTGGCCTATAATTTGGCGCTGGGCAATCAGCGGGCCGAAAATGCGAAAAACTTTCTCATTGATTTGGGTATTGGCGCAGGACGGATTGGAACGGTCAGTTACGGTGAGGAACGGCCACTGGATCCAGGCACCAATGAGGCAGCCTGGAGCCGAAATCGCCGGGCGCACTTTGAAATTCGCTAACAATACCGTTATGTTGCGATCGGTTTTAAAAGAGGCGTGCTGAGTCCAGGCGCCTAATAAGCACCCGGTCATATCTCAATTTTTGGTGCCGATGGTTTAACGGGTTAGATTCAAATGGCTTTGTAATGTTGACATAAGTTGCAAAGCCATTGATGTTTTGGCATCGGCCGGACCTTTTGGCCGCTACTGTTGTTGTTTGTTATCTTTAACTTTTATTTTGCAATGGGGCGCCGGTTGCACAGGATAATCCATGAATTACAAAAAAACGCTCAATCTACCCAAAACAAAATTCCCCATGAAGGCCAACTTGACCCAAAAGGAACCGGAGCAGTTGGTCGCCTGGGACAAAGTCGATCTTTATGGAAAACTACGTCAAACCGCCAACGGCCGTCCCCGTTTTATCCTGCATGACGGACCGCCCTACGCCAACGGACACATCCACATGGGGACCGCGTTGAACAAGGTGCTGAAAGATGTGATCGTCCGCAGCCGTCAGATGGCCGGTTTTGATGCGGTGTACGTGCCGGGCTGGGATTGCCACGGTCTGCCCATTGAACACAATGTGGACCAGGATCTGGGTGATCAAAAACGGGAACTTTCCCAATCGGCAATTCGTAAAAAGTGCCGTAAGTACGCCGAAAAGTTTATTAAAATTCAGCGCGACGAATTTAAGCGGCTGGGGGTCATGGGTGAATGGGAAAATCCTTACCTGACGATGAATTACGCCTACGAGGCGGTGATTGCCAAGGAGTGTTGTAAATTCGCCTTGGACGGCAGCCTCTACCACAGCAAAAAACCGATTCATTGGTGTTTTGATTGCAAAACCGCCCTGGCCGAGGCCGAACTGGAGTATGCCGATGAGACCGCCCCCTCTATTTATGTCAAATTTGGGCTGCCCGGCGCGGCTGAACTGCGACCGAAGTTGATGGAAAAGGCGGTTTTTTTAGTGATCTGGACCACCACTCCGTGGACCTTGCCGGCCAATCTGGCCGTAGCGCTGCATCCTGATTTTGTCTACGCGGCGGTGGCCGTCAACGACAAGGAGGTCTATATTGTCGCCAAGAAACTGGTGGAACGCAGTATGGCCGCTTTCGGAGTTGACTGCTTCTCCGTGGTAACCGAGTTTGAAGCGCGTGAACTGGAGGGCCAAAAGGGCAAACATCCTCTCTATAACCGTGACAGCCTGGTTATCTTAGGCGATCATGTCACCTTAGAAGCGGGAACCGGCTGTGTGCACACCGCACCCGGTCATGGCCGAGAAGATTATGATGTGGGTCGGCATTACGGGCTGGAGCCATACTCTCCGGTGGATGACGAGGGTCTTTTCACCAACGATGTGGAACTTTTTAAAGGACAGTTTGTCTTTGATGCCAACACCCGGATCAAGGCGGTGTTGGCCAAAAGGGGCGCGTTGGTGGGTGAGGAAAGGATCACCCACTCCTATCCCCACTGCTGGCGCTGTAAAAAACCGGTGGCCTTTCGCGCCACACCTCAGTGGTTTATTTCCCTGGAAAAAAATGGTCTGCGGGCAAACGCCCTTAATGCCATCAATCAAGTCCAGTGGATCCCCCATTGGGGCCGTGAGCGGATTTACGGGATGATTGAAAACCGCCCTGACTGGTGCATCTCCCGCCAACGATTATGGGGTGTTCCCATTACGGTTTTTTACTGTAAACGTTGCGACACGCTCCACATGACCGGACCCCTCATGCAAAAGATCCACGACCTGTTTGTTCAAAAAGGGGCCGATGTCTGGTTTGACGACGATGTTCAGAACACGCTGCTGGAAGGGGCTGTGTGCGAAAAGTGCGGCGGCGCAGCGTTTTTAAAAGAGACCGATATCCTCGATGTTTGGTTTGACTCCGGCGTCAGCCATGCGGCGGTGTTGGAGCCGCGTGATAATTTAACATGGCCCGCCGATCTTTATCTGGAAGGCTCGGATCAACACCGCGGCTGGTTCCATAGCGCCCTGTTAACCGCAGTTGGCACCCGGAAAAAGGCACCTTACAAGGCGGTGCTCACCCACGGGTTTGTGGTGGACGCCGATGGCAAGAAGATGTCCAAATCGGTGGGCAACGTGGTGGCGCCGGAAGAGGTGATCAAGCAATATGGCGCCGAAGTTCTGCGGCTGTGGGTGGTTGCGGCTGATTATCGGGACGATATCCGTATTTCGCCGGAAATACTCAAACAACTGAGCGACGCATATCGCAAAATCCGTAATACCTACCGTTTTATATTGGGCAATTTGTCCGACTTTGACCCGGCCACGGACCGTGTCGCCTATGACGATCTGTCCGAGCTGGACCGGTATGCCCTGTTGCGGTTGGACCGGTTGATCCAGCGCTGCCAAAAGGCTTATGACAGTTATGAGTTTCACGTGGTATACCACTCCCTTTACAAGTTTTGCATTGTGGAGCTCTCCAGTTTTTATCTCGATATCCTCAAAGACCGGCTCTATGTGTCACTCCCCGATTCCAAAGACCGGCGGAGCGGTCAAACCGCCTTGTATCTTATCTTAGATCATCTGGCACGGATCATGGCGCCCATTTTAGCCTTTACCGCCGAGGAGGTCTGGCGCTACATGCCCTCCAGGGGAAATTGGCCGGAAAGTGTTCATCTCACCTCCTTTCCCCAAAAAGTTCCCCAGTGGGCCGATGACGCCCTGGAAGAGCGCTGGCAGCAGTTGATTACCGTGCGTGAAGAGGTAACCAAAGCGTTGGAACAGGCGCGGGTGGCCAAAGTGATTGGGCATCCCTTGGATGCGGCGGTTACGCTAATCGCCGCCGAGCCGCAACGGTCACTGCTGGAACAGTATGCGGATCAGTTGCAGGAGATTATGATCACCTCCCAGGTCCGTCTGGGCGATAACCCGCCGTCAGGCGGTTTTAACAGTGATCGGATTGAAGGGCTGACCATTTCCGTGGCCGCAGCAGAGGGTGAAAAATGCCAGCGCTGCTGGGTATACAGCCCCACGGTGGGGGATTGCCAAACGGCTCCGGACCTGTGCGAACGCTGCTGCCAGGTGATGGAAGCGATGCCGTCGGTATGACTTTCAGCTTACAGCCCGGAAAGTCGGCACAATCCGATAAAAGGGTCTCGTGGGGTATGGTGTGGGGACTTTTAAGATAAAACTTGTTACGCTGCTGCTGGCAGCCTTTGTAGTGGCCCTGGACCAAGTGACTAAGTTTTTGGTCATGTCCCAAATGGCCCTCTACGAAAGCATTCCGGTGATTGATGGCTTTTTTCACCTGACCCGCGCCCACAACCCCGGTGGCGCGTTCAGTTTTTTTGCCGGGCAAAGCGAATGGGTGCGGCGGTTTGTTTTTTTAGGCATGACCGCCGTTGCCATGGCGGCAATCTTGTATCTCTACTTTCAAACACCCACAAAGCAGCCTTTTCTGGCAGCGGCCCTGGCCCTCATTTTCGGCGGCGCTACAGGTAACTTCATTGACCGCCTCCGTTTTGGCTATGTGATTGATTTTCTGGATTTCTTCGTAGGCCGATACCATTGGCCGATTTTTAACATGGCCGACAGCGTCATCACCCTTGGTTTGACCTTTTACGCCGGTTATATACTGTTTTTCTCGCGCACCACTCACCCATGACGAACTTTAGTTACCAAGACGTTGCACATCAGTTGGGTCGGCTGGAACTACCCCTGCCTCCAATCTGGCTGATTTATGGTGAAGAGTCACTGTGCCTGGAAACCGTTAACCGGCTGGTTACCCATCTGTTGCCCAATGACTCCGATCGTCCGGCCTATGAACCATTGTGGAACGACACATCGTTTAGTGCTGTTTTGGAAAAGGTGCAAACCCATGCTTTTTTTGGGGCGGGAAAGGTTGTGGCCCTTTTGGATGCGCGACTATTTGATGCCAAAAAGGATGTGGAAAAGTTGATTTTGCGATCCCACAAAGCTTACCTGAAAGATGATCTGAGTCATGCGACGCGATTAATGGCGCGGGTGTTAAAAATGTCCGATCTTGATTTTGCCGCTGTGGGCACTACCGAAAGCCGGGAAAAAGAACTGGGTTCGTTGGCTAGGGAGAATGAAGATTGGTTGCGGGAGGTCATCGGCCATGGCGTTGATCAAGGGGTGAAAATCCCGAAAGAAAAGCGGGTCGATGAGCTGTTGGATCAAGCTCTAAAAAGGGGTTTTCCGTCGGGAAATATCTTGATCATTCAAAGTCAAAGCGCCGACCGCCGCCGCAGATTGTACAAATTGATCGCTGCGAAAGGGGTGGTGGTGGATTGCACGGTTCCTTCCGGGAGCCGCATGGCCGACCAAAAGGCCCAGGACGAAATCCTGCGAATGCGCAGCCGCGAAATCCTGGCGAAGCACCATAAAAAGATGGGTGTCGCCGCCCTCAACACACTAAAGGAAAAGACCGGTTTTTCGTTGCGAGCCTTTGCCACCCGGCTTGAAACGTTGGTCGCATATGTGGGGGAGCAGCCTGAAATCACCAGCAAGGATGTGGCGCATGTCTTAAAACGCACCAAAGAGGATCCGCTATACATGCTTACCGACGCCATGGGGCTGCGTCAGTTAAAGCAGTGCCGCTTCTATTTAAAAGCACTGTTGGCCCAGCATGTAGCGCCCCTGCAGGTGTTGGGGGCGTTGACCAATCAGATTCGCAAACTCATTGTCGCCAGGGATTTTTTAGACAGCCCCCAGGGGAAAGCGTGGCGGCCGGGACTCTCATACAATCAATTTCGTCAAATGGTGCTGCCGGCGGTTCAAGATTTTGATCATGAACTCATCAACGTCTTACAATCTTGGAATAGGGTTGAAACAGAAGATCCGGCAAAGGGTAAAAAGCAAGGGCGCACTCAAAAAAAGAAGAAACCAAAGGCACCGGAGAGCGATCTCTATTTGGCGCCCAACCCCCAAAACAGTTACCCTGTATATCTGCTGGTTAAAAAGGCGGCCAATTTTAGATCGGCTGAATTACAGAGGCTGCTAGAAGCAGCCCACGAGGCGGATCAGCGCTTGAAGTTGGGTAGTAACGATCCGGAACCGGTATTGGGCCGAATTTTGCTTATGGCTTGTAACGTCACTTAAATCAAGGGGTTGCTAACCACACCAATGATTCCTACACTACATTCAATTGATCCCGGGAAACGAATCAAATGATGCATATCGACACCCGAACCAAAATTGTCTGCACCTTGGGTCCCGTCAGTCGTTCGGCGGCGGTGATCCGCCGCATGATTGAAAACGGCATGCGGATCGCACGGCTCAACTTTTCCCATGGAACCCATGCTGAACACGCCGAGGTATTTAATACGGTGCGCCGGGTGAGTGATGAGGCTCAAATTCCGGTGGCCATCTTACAGGATTTAAGCGGCCCTAAAATTCGGGTCGGTCGGCTACCCCTGGAGGGGGTTCGTCTGAAACCGGGTCACAAGGTGATTTTATCGGGCAAGGCGGATGCCGCCGCAGGTGAGATTCCGATTTCATATGGGGGCTTGGCAGCGGACGTACGTAAAGGGGATTGTATCCTTTTGGCTGACGGCTTGATGGAACTGATCGTTTCGAAAACCAACAGCCAGCAGGTGGTTTGCACAGTTGTAAACGGCGGGGTGCTGACCTCCCACAAAGGGATTAATCTACCCACCGGAACGTTAAAGACTGAAGCCTTGACCGCCAAAGATCGCAAGGATCTGGCTTTTGGCCTCTCTTTGGGGGTGGATTATGCGGCCATGTCCTTTGTACGGACCGGTCAGGAGGTTGAAGCGCTGAAAAAACTGATTGAGCAAGCGGGTCATGATACACCGGTTATCGCCAAGATTGAAAAACATGAGGCCCTGGACAATTTAGCTGAGATTATAGCCACAGCTGATGCGATTATGGTGGCCAGGGGCGACCTGGGGGTTGAAATCCCGCCGGAACAGGTGCCCGCTATCCAGAAAAAAGCGGTCAAACTGGGTAACGAAGCCGGCAAACCGGTGATTATCGCCACCCAGATGCTGCGTTCCATGGTGAACAGCCCCAGGCCGTCGCGCGCCGAAGCCGCAGATGTGGCCAACGCGGTGCTGGACGGCGCCGATGCCATTATGCTCTCAGAAGAGAGTGCGGTGGGTAAATACCCGGTGGAGGCGGTGGCCTTTATGCGCCGTATCGCAGGCTATGCCGAAAAAGATTTTACTTCGGATTATCATGCCAAGCGTGATTTTATTAAAAATGTCCCTAAATCGGTGGCCCATGCCGCCTGTGTTTTGGCGCGCAATTTGGAGGCTGTTGCCATTGTTGCACCGACCTTAAGCGGTTTTACGGCCACCCAACTCTGCCGCTACCGACCCGAAGCAATGGTGCTGGCGCTTTCTCCAAAAGTGGAAACGGTACGCAAACTCGTGTTATATCGGGGCTGTATCGCCCATACGTTTCCAACCGTGGGAACCACCGACGAGATGATTCAAAGCGCTTCGGAAGCGACATTGGCGCTAAAGATTGCCCGGCCGGGGGATATTGTCATTATCACCGCAGGGCATCCGGTATGGGTGGCGGGGACTACTAAGATCATCCGGGTAAAGGAATTGTGATCCAAATCGAATTTAGTACGGTTTCGGTGTTAAATGACAGGCGAGGGTCTCATGATGGGGTTTATCCGTCAGCAGGAAGAAAAGTTGGCTGCAAAACTGGTACTTGGCACCTATGCGAAAAAGAATTTGCCCCCACCGAAACCGGAACGTCTCAATATGATCGCATCATTGGTCGTGGACGAGGCGCACCGTATTGCCAAAATGCGGGGGGAAAATGTACTGGCCATATTAAAAGATATGGCTGTCAAGATTGCCGATGATTTTAAAAACCGGGCTGAGAAATAAGATGCACCCGTAAAAAGTCAGAAACGCCACAATTATCTGAATAAATTAAGAATAAGTGATAAAAGGGACTGCGTTGGGCCTTGTCACCAACACCCAAAGAGATATTATAAGGAAGCTGAGGATCTTTAAACATGATGAAGAACCGCCCCATAAAAACATAGAATTTGTGACGTCAAAAGAAGTATTCTTTGGACATCAATCAACCGGGCTATCAAATCAAAACACAGATATGTTTTCAAAAAGTGGCTCACTAATATTGGAAGCTATAAGAAAAAGAAATATGACCTATGGAATGCTTACCAGTTTCCGCACGTTAAACACTCTAAAAGCCGATGGAATAAAAATGTTGCATGATAAGGGGTTGAAATTTTTATTGCTGGGATTGGAGTCCTTGAATGATGTCAATCTGAGAAAAACCAAGCGGAAAGCAGATATCAATGAAATGTATCATACGATGAAATTACTTCAAGACTTACGGATTATTATCACAACAACCTATATGATATGTTTTCAAGATGATACAGAGGTGTCTATTCGAAATGCGAAAAGAATGATCATTGATGAATTGGGAGTTGCTGTGTGTTTATTCAATATCACCATGCCACTCCCTGGAACGCCCATGTATTGGGAGTACAAAAAAAACAATATGATCTGTGATTGGGATTGGTCGCATTGGACAGGCAACTATCTTGTATGGAAACATCCTGTTATTGCGCCTGAACAGGCAAAAGAATTATTGGCTGAAATGCGATCAGAAGTTAACAGCCCTCGCTTTAACTCAAACAACCGGACTATTGTTGATTCCAGGTCTAAGGTGAGAGCGCTTTGATGACAACGGACTGTAAATATCATGTTGATAAGATGGGAAATATAAATATCATCTATGGCGAAAAAAACAGCCGTTTTCCTTTTTGCAACACAATCTTTATTGAGAGCCTGTCTGACAGCCGTCTTTTAAATTTCTTTAAAATTTTCAGTGGGTGATCATCAATGGGAAATATCAGTGGGTTTGACATTTTAAACCTAGGCTGAGACCATCCCAGACAACCAATTTTTAAC
>Ga0209681_1000115_pt1 | contig 20921 bp, 18 predicted proteins | sample WorMetLIZISLAND2_3_FD_187416 | JGI IMG/M metagenome (GOLD analysis project Ga0209681, IMG submission 187416) | Marine gutless worms symbiont microbial communities from Max Planck institute for Marine Microbiology, Germany - Olavius clavatus LIZARD... ... | reverse complement strand
GCGGCGATTTGTCGAACAGTTGACCTGTTTGCGTAAATGGTCCCTGCAGAATCGACGCATACCAACACTACCCGATTCAATCGTTTGCCGCGTACATCTAAAATACGGGGTTTTTCTACAGAAACTAACTAAAATTGAGACAGATAAATTTATCTGTTAGCCTCTTCCGGCGGCAGCAGTTTAAACGAATGGCTGATATTGGCGTTGACCGACGCGGCGGCGCTGCAATACTTTTGCTCGGATAGTTCTATTGCCCGCTGAGCATCGCTCTCTTTGAGACCGTTACCGAAAAAAAGATACTCAATTTCAATATCGGTAAACCGTTTGGGATTCTTCTCGGCCATGACGCCGTAAATCACGATCTGAAAATCGGTGAGATCGGCCCGCTTTTTTGTCATGATTGAAACCACATCCATGGCTGTGCAGCCGGCCACACCCATGAGCAGCATCTGCATGGGGGTGGGGCCGCTCTTACCGTCGGTGGAATCCAGAACGATGGCCGGCGCTTCATCGGTTTGGGCCACAAACTGCAGCCCGGATGTCCATTTTAAAGTAGCTCTCATTTCATCTTCTCCTATAAAAGGATTGGGGGATTATCCAATCAAACAGTAGATGTTGCCATGAAAAAGGCCCGGCGTAAAATGCGTTCAAACCGGGCCTTACGATTGTTTCTGTCGCGGTGGATCAACGTCCCTTGCAAAGTTTTAGGCCAACAGCGCGTCGATCTTGCTTAAGATCTGATCATCTTCATAGAAGTTGAGATCGATTACCTGGCGCGGACAGACCGCGGCGCAGACACCGCAGCCGTGGCACATGGCCGGGTCAATCTCCACGATCCCTTCGGCCGCATTAAAGCGCGGCACTTCAAAGGGGCAGGCCCGCAAACAGGTAAGGCAGCGCACACAATTGTCGGTGTCGATCCGGGCGGTGATGGCCGACAGTTTTATGGAATCTTTGGATACAAAAGTGACGGCTCGCGCCGCCGCCGCTTGGGCCTGAGCGATGGTTTCCGAGATCAGCTTGGGCCCGTGGGCCGTACCGCACAGAAAAACCCCGTCACTGCCCATATCCACCGGCCGCAATTTAACGTGGGCTTCGATAAAAAAGCCTTCGGGGTTGCGGTTGAGTTTCATAATGGTGCTGACATCTTTGGTATCGGCCGCGGCTACGCCTGCGCTCAAGGCCAACAGGTCCGCCTGGATCTCGATGTCCTGTTGAAGCACGTGATCTTTGACCGTCACCAACACCCCCTTTTCATCGAGTGTCACCACGGGCGGATGATCTTTGTCAAAAAGGATAAAGATCACGCCCTGCTCCCTGGCTTTGGTGTAATAATCTTCCATTAAGCCGTAGGTGCGCATATCGCGATAGAGGACAAATACTTGGGTTTCCGGATTGAGCTTTTTAATGGCCAGGGCGTTTTTTACCGCCGCCTGGCAACAGATTCGGGAACAGTTGGGGTTGTCGTCGTTGCGCGACCCGACACACTGGATCATGGTGACCGTGGAAAGATCTCCTGCCCCTTTTTCGTGGAGATAATCGGTGAGCGACACTTGGGTCAAAATACGCTCATCTTCACCGAAACAGTACTCCGTGGGTTGATATTCATTGGCACCGGTAGCGACAATGATGGCGCCGTGGTCAATCACTTTGCCCTTGCCGCCGGGCAGATCCACATCGGTGGTAAAATTGCCTTTGAAGCCGTCAAAACCCACCACCCGCGCCTGGGCCAGCACATCAATATCGGCTTGATTTTCAACCTCTTTAACCAGGCTTTTAACGTAGGCCTGAATATCGTCGCCTTCAAGGGTATGATGCAGGTTCAAGGCCATACCGCCCAGGCTGTCACTCTTTTCGATGAGGGTGACAGGAAAACCTTGACGGCTGACATTGAGCGCTGCGTTCATCCCGGCAATGCCGCCGCCCAATACCAAAGTGCGGTCATCCACATCAATGAGCTTTTCCGAAAGCGGCCGTAAGGTGGCTACCCGGGCCACGGCTGCGCGCACCAGATCCTTGGCTTTTTGAGTGGCGATATCGGGATTGTTGGCGTGCACCCATGAGTTGTGGTTACGGATATTGGCCATTTCAAAAAGATATTTGTTGAGGCCCGCCGCTTCCAATGTTTCCATAAAGAGGGGCGCGTGGGTTTTGGGGCTGCACGACGCTACCACCACCCGGTTGATGCCCTCTTCCAGAATCACTTGTTTCATCTTATCCTGGGTGTCCTGGCTGCACGTAAAGAGATTGTTGGAGGTATAGGTCACATCGGGCAAAGTGGCGGTGTACGCTTCCACGGCGGGCACATCCACTACGCCGCCGATATTGATACCGCAGTTGCAGACAAAGACGCCGATCCGCGGTTCCTGATCCAGCACATCCATGGCTTCGGGAAGTTCGATCACCTTGAGATCCTGCCCCCGCGCTTCGGCCACATCTACGCTGGCCGCTGCCGCCGCAGCGCTGGCTTCGGTAACCGACGACGGGATATCTTTGGGGCCTTGCAAAATACCGCAAGCGTAGACCCCCTTGCGTGAAGTTTCCACCGGCGCGAAGGTTTCGGTCTTGGCAAAGTTATAGTGATTCAGATCGATATCCAGGGTGCGGGCCAGCTCCATGGAGGATTCCGGCACTTGCAGGCCCACAGAAAGGACCACCATATCGAAAGTTTCATGGACCATCTCGCCTGCTTCATTGGCAAACTGCAAGGTCAAATCACGGGTTTCGGGGTCGTCGTAGATCGTATGGATCTTGGCCTTTTCAAAACGCACGCCTTCTTTGTCCTTGGCGCGGTTATAGTATTGCTCGTAATCCTTTCCAAAGGAGCGGATATCCATGAAAAAGACAGCGCAGTCAAGATCGCCGCCGGAATGCTCCTTGGCGATCATGGCGTCTTTGATGGCGTACATACAACAGACCGAGCTGCAGTAGCCGTTGCCGCACTTGTTGGTATCCCGGGAACCGACGCACTGGAGCCAGGCGATCTTCCGGGGTTCTTTTTCGTCGGACGGACGCACCAGATGTCCCATGGTGGGGCCGGAGGCGCTCAAAATACGCTCAAATTCCAAGCTGGTCATCACGTTGGGGTTGCTGCCGTAATGGTAAAACTCTCTTAAAGGTGAAGGGTCGTAAAGACCCGCGCCCAACGCCAATACCACCGAACCTACAGCCAGTTCTTTTTCTTTGGGCTGATCGTTATGGTTAATGGCCTCGGCCAGGCAGGCATCCACACACTGATAGCATTCGGAGCAGATACCGCACTTCAGACAGCGCTCCGCCTCTGTAAGCGCCTCATTTTCATCATAACCAAAGGAGACTTCAAGGAAGTTGCACTCCCGGGCCTCAGGATCAAGACAGCGCACCGGAATCCGTTTTTTAACCGGTTCAAGGTCGATTTCCGGTTTTTCGTATTTCCAATCTTCAATGCGGTCCTCGGTAATATCTTCGCCGTTGATAAAACGGTCAATACTCTCGGCGGCTCGTTTACCCGACGCCACGGCATCCACCACCGATTTTGGGCCGTGGTGTGCATCACCGCCGGCAAAAACCCAGTCAATGGGCGTTTGCAAGGTTACCGGATCGGCTTCCAATCCGCCCCGGGGTGAAATTTCAATGCCGACGTCTTTCAACGGGTCGGCCGCCAGGCTTTGGCCGATGGCCAGAATAACATTGTCACCGAAAAAGGGCTGGCAAACGGCTTCATCGTATTGCGGCTCAAACTTGCCCTCTTCATTAAAAACCGCGGTGCAGGTTTTAAAATCAATGCCGGACACACGGTTATCCGGGTCGATAAAAAAGGATTTGGGACCGAAACTGTTGACGATCTCGATGTCGCCTTCCAGGGCCTCTTCAATCTCATGTTGCCAGGCGGGCATCTCTTCTCGTTTTTCCAGGCTGACCAGCGTTACATTTTTGGCGCCCTTGCGTTTAGCGGTAAGTGCCACATCAATGGCCACGTTACCGCCGCCGACGACCAGCACATCCTCGCCCAGTTCCACCTCTTTGCCCAGGCTGACATCCCTTAAGAAATCGACACCCTGGAGCACACCCTCGATATCTTCGTTGTCAATGCCCAGTTTGCGCCCGCCGTGAAGACCCGTGGCCAAAAAGAGGGCGGAAAAGCCGTCGTCTTTGAGACTGTCTAAAGTGATGTCTTCGCCGAAGGTCACGCCGGTCTTGATTTCGACACCCATTTTCTCAATTACTTCCACTTCAGCATCGATGATATCCCGGGGTAGCCGGTATTCGGGAATCCCCACGCGCATCATCCCGCCGGTGGTGGGCAGTTTTTCAAAAATGGTAATTTGATAGCCCTTTTGGGCCAGAAAGTAGGCCGTGGAAAGACCGGCCGGTCCCGCGCCCACGACAGCTACTTTTTCGTCCCTTTTTTCGGTTATTTCCGGAACAAAATATTCCTCTTGACGCTTTTCATAGTCGGATAAAAAACGATGCAGCTCTCGAATGGCCAAAGGCTCATCCACATCGCTGCGGGTGCACACCTCTTCGCAAGGGTGGTGACACACCCGGCCGCAGGCGCCGGGGAAGGGGTGATCCTTTTTAAATAGCTCCAACGCTTCCTGGTACCTACCATCGTTGATGAGAGCGATATAGCCCTGGATACTCACATGGGCCGGGCAGGTGGCCTTACAGGGTGCTGTGCTCCGTTTTTCAATGCCGAAAGCGCCGGGGATGGCTTGGGCGTATTTTTTATAGGCTGCTTTGCGCTCCGAAAGCCCTTCGTCATATTCGTTGGGCAGCGTGATGGGGCAGACTTTGGCGCACTCACCACAGCTGGTGCATTTGGCCAAATCCACAAAGCGGGCTTTTTGGTGGACCTTGACGGTAAAATCGCCCGGTTCACCATCCAAGCGTAATACTTCAGTGTCAGTAAGCAGTTCAATGTTCAGGTGCCGGCCGACCTCGACCAGTTTCGGTGAGATCACTCACATGGCACAGTCGTTGGTGGGGAAAGTCTTGTCCAGTTGCGACATCAACCCGCCGATGGCGGGTGATTTTTCCACCAGATAAACGTAATAACCCGACTCCGCCAGATCAAGGGCGGATTGCATGCCGGCGATTCCAGCGCCGACAACCATAACCGAACCGCTTTTGGATGACTTTTGACCCATTTTGGCTCCCTACCAACTTATTTTGATAATCTTGTTGGTAATCAGACTTTTCGTGTCGGATGAACATCTTTATAAACCTATTCCGGTATACCTCAATTTTAACCATACTATTATTGCCGATTCAGTCAAATGAATCAAGGAGGGATTTTCACCCAAAATCCGCGATTGATTTTTCAAACTTGAAAAGCAGTACGGTTTGTCTGATCATTGTTTTCACCTCGTTGGTGAGGGTTGCGGGTTGATCAATCACCTTCTATCTACCTGAATCAACGAGGTTTTTCAACCTTTTTCGTTATCAATCCCTTGTCAATCGCGGATCTGGGGTTTCAGGAGGGATTTTCAGGCTTTACAGGCAACCAAGCCATTCATTCAAGATACGGCTTTTGTGGCCGATTCAATAGAAGATGCCATCGAGCTTTTTGTGGCGTTGGCCGCATCCGGAAGGGCAAAGGAGGCGATTGGTTTGTTGATCGACACACCCGCCGCAGAACATTTGGAACCGCTCATCGTCGGTATCAAAATCTACCTTGGCAAAGAGGTTAAAGTTGCGTACGAAATAGAGGAGATAGCCAAAGACGTTGCTAAACGGATTAGAGAACGGGCTGAACGCTGGAAGCGTTGAAGAGATACGAAGAAAATCAGGGGGCTATAATTTTATTCACAAGCCCCCTGTTTTTGATGTGGTAGGCACGGGCAGATTTGAACTGCCGACTTCTACCGTGTCAAGGTAGCGCTCTCCCCCTGAGCTACGCGCCTATTTTCAGGATTTCCTGAGGAGACCTTTGCATACCACCCCCTTTTGGCCCGATTCCGGCGTCCGGCTCAAAATGGTATCCTCGAAATGCTCAATATATCCCCCCGGTTCCATTTTTCGCCTTCCTTGAACGTGAACAAAAATAGATCTCCTGCAAAGGTCTCTTTAAGTGGAACGCCAAACCGAACCGCTCGCCCGCAAGACGGGGATTGCTTCGTCGCAAGCTCCTCGCAATGACGAGTTGAAGTCGAACCGCCCTCGCCCGTGAGACGTGGGTTACCCGTCATTGCGAGCGAAGCGCCTGCCTGCGCAGGCAGGCAACCCCTTGCCGCCATGCGGCGACAATTTTATCGAATTCGCCGAGGGGCGCCAGGCCGAGGTGGACGCCCTGGCCGACAACGCGGCCCGCGAAGCTCAACCGTTCATCGACAGTTGGATCGCGGCGGTGAAAAAGCATCTGACCGACGCCAAAAATCTGCGGTCCGCCGGGGAGACCATCGCGGACCTGTACACCCACGACAGCCGTTTTGCCGAGGCCCTGGCCGATGCGTTGCTTGCGGCGGACCGCGTCGGGGTTGACTCCGTTGATGCGGAGTTGGGCGACGATGGCGCGGGTCAGGATTTTGCCCGTCGGCATGGGAATGCCGACCTACGCGACGCGGGTCAGGATTTCGCCCGCCGGCAAAAACTCTCCTCCTTTTCAAGGAGGAGTCCCCGCCCCGTGCGGGGGAGGTGGTTTCCCGTTGGTTCAGGTCTGAGACCTGAACCAACACACGGACCAACAGGCGGCGATAACTTTATCGAATTCGCCGAGGCGCAATGGGGCCCGGGCAAACCCTTCGAGGACGCCGTCGATTTCTTCAAGGCCCGGTCGTTTACCATCGCCGGCGTCGCCAACGCCGACCTGTTAGGCGACGTGAGGAGCGAGATCATCCGGGCGATGGAAGAGGGCCGCACGCTGAAGGATTTCCGGGCCGACGTGGACGCCCTGTTCGACCGCCGCGGCTGGACCCGGCTAAAGCCCCACCGGGTGCGGACGATCTTCCAGACCAACATCCAGGGCGCCTACCAGGCGGCCCGTCACCGGCAAATGACATCTCCGGCGGTGACGGCGGCCCGGCCTTACTGGCGCTACGTCTCCATCGACGACGCCGTCACCCGGCCCGAACACCGAGCGCTCCACGGCAAGATATTCCGCCACGATCACCCCTTTTGGAGTACCTGGTATCCTCCGAATGGCTATAACTGCCGTTGCCACGCCCAGACGGTTTCCCAACGGGAGCTGGAGCGCAACAACTGGACCGTGGAAACCGAGGACCCCACCGGCGGTCTCTTTGAGCCGGTGACCCCCGACGGCGTTACAATGCCCGCAAGGCCCCTGATGCCCGACCGGGGCTGGGGCGGCGACACCACGTCGCTCTTGACGGAGGTGCGAAAGCGCGAGGCGAAGGGGTTCCCTGACCAGAAGTTTGTCCCCGCCGGGAACAACCGGCCGGTGAGCGGGATGGGCCGACCCAAGGGCGGTAAAATACCGAACAGTTTTTATGCGGACGCACCCAGCCGGATTGAGCCGTTAAAAAGCCGAATGGCCCGGGGCATGAGCCGGGAAGAGGCGCTGATGGCGCTGGAGGCGGACATCAAGAAGGTTATGCGGATATCGCCCAACGAATCGGTTGCGGCGCTGCGCAACCCCCTGGGCGAACTGGTCAAGGTCGATATGAGCGTCGTGGCCCACGCCCTCGAAAAGAGCGAAGAAACGCGGGAACGCTTCTTTGGCCTGGCGCTGCAGGCCATCGAGGACCCCTATGAAATTATCCTGCAGGAGTTAATTGACGAGAAAACCGGCGCGCGCAGGTTCCGGAACAAGTACATTTTGCCCTATCGCAACGCAAAAGGAGAGAAGCGCAGCCTCGTTGTCGTCACCGACCCCCAAAAGGAGTATGAGCTGGCCTGGACGGTAATGGCGGTGCGGGATATTGATCAGCAACGTAAAGGGGTGAAGATGCTTCATGGAAAATAGAAGATATGGAGTAGGCGGCCGGGCGCCGTATCCACCCTGCTTGCCGGGTCATTGCCCCTGGCGGCTATCCAGCAAGCAGTCATACTAACGCTAACTCCAACATAAGGATTTGTCAAGTGCCCGTTGAAATGCACATAAACGCCGACACCGAATCCACGGGGCGCATGCTCCAGCGGATGATCCTGGCCGGGAAGAACCTGCGGCCGGTGTTCGACGTGATCGCCGAGACCGGCCTGGCGTCGATCCAGCAAAACTTCGAGAAAGGCGGGCGGCCCCACAAGTGGAAAGGCCTGGCGGACAGCACCAAAAAGCGCAAGGGCGGCCGCGGGCAGGTCCTCATCGGCGACAAGACGCTGTTGAGCGGCATCCACTACGACATCAGGTACCGCTCGGTGAGCTGGCATACCACGCCCCTGGCCTACGCCGCGATCCACCAGTTCGGCGGCAAGGCGGGGCGCGGGCGCAAGGTAACCATCCCCAAGCGGCCGTACATGCTGCTGCAGGATGAAGATATTGAAGACATTAACGAGTTTCTGGCCGGGCACATCATGGGGAGGAGCTGATGCATTTTGCAGGATTTGACGGCTGGTTCGAGATTTTCCGGGGCGGCAAACAGACCGATTCACGCGGCCTCACGCACGACGGTGACACGCTGATCAAGAGCGTTCTGCGCCAGTTTCGTCCGGGCAAACCCAAGCTGGTAATCGATCACCCGGAGATCGGGTTCACTGCCGTACAGGCAACTTAGAAATCGTTTTCTGGTACTCGACAATCCTGGTTTTAGTGAGGTACTCGAAAAATCCTCGCGATTGATCTAAGCCTTATCCCCGTAGCTGGTAATGTGTTCGGGAAGACTTTCATCGTTGCCGTACATGAAGTGCTTCTGCATATTTTCCGAGTACCGGCCGGCCGGAGGGTTTTTCCCCATAGCTTCGGCCACCTCCCGGATATGCATCGGCGCGGCGCCGCAGCATACACCGAGATAACGGATGTTATTGCGCCAGGCATCTTCAGCAAATTTTCGGATTTCATAGCGGTTACAATAAAGCGGGTCCAACGCCGTCGGAAAGGTTCTGCCGTGGGGAGAATGGACCGTGCAACCACAGGTATCGTCCAGGTTGAAAAACGTCGGCTGCTGGTCTGTGGTGCGGTAGGGTATCGGCAGGGCCGCCACATGGCCCGACACCGATTTTCGGATTTGGGCAAGATACGGCATCATGGTACCGGGCCCCCGGAAGCAGTTCATGCCTACGACATCCGCGCCTCGCTGCTCCAGTTCCTTGCAGGTAGCAATGATGTCCCATTGGTCCCTGAGAATATTTTCACCCATGGGGGCGATGGTGATCACCGCTGGTTTCCCGGAGGATTGAATGGCCTCCAGGGCGGCAAATGCCTCTTCGGCAAAATAGAATGTTTCGCCGATAAAATAGTCCACCCCTTCATCCACGCCCCATCCGACCATTTCCGTAAACATTTCCCGCACGGTTTGCCGGCTCCCTGAATCATCAGGATCCCAGATGTTTGAGTTGGAAATGTTCCCGGCCACGAGATTGGGTTCGGAACCTTCGGGGACATCCGCGGCGATTTCGTTGGCAATCTGCAACGCAGCCCGGTTGAGCGGCTCCAACAGGTCTTCTTTGCCGATAATGCGCATTTTTTCGCGGTGTCCGTTGTAGGTAAAGGCCACCATCACGTCGGAACCGGCGTGCTGGAAATCCTTGTGCAGCGATTTCAGGGCGTCCGGATTATCCAGCGCCACCTCAGGCACAAACTCGCCGGCTGTCAGATAGCCCCGCCGCTCCATTTCAAAAAGATATCCCTCGGCGCAGACCACACCCGTGGTGTCCAAACGTTCAATGAGCCCTGTCTTCATAGCGTTACCTCCCGGCCGGTTGAAATTTGCATTATTGTCCGATTCCCCGAATGGGACAATAAAGTGATAATTAAGCATACCGTCTCCGGAACTCCGACTACTTGCCGTGTTCCGAGCAACGGAAAGGCACAAGTTTGCCGTCTTTCTCTTCCACAAGTTGGATATTGGAAACCGTTGCACCCCATCCTCCGCAAAACCAAACACGATTGTTTGGAACACTTTAAATCCCATCCACACACATTTATGAGCAATTACGTAGAACCGCTAATACGATAAGTATTGCAATAGCTATTGGAATTGCACTTATGATTAATTGGGCAACACAACCCAAAGAATACAAACCAAACATTGCGGCAACCCACCCAGATTCTTTCGCCTGTCTTTGGGGTCAGATTTGTCTGATAGAGTAAATGTAATTATTCCAGCAACCACTGCAATGCCAAAAATAGTCAATAGAATTGTCTTCATAAAGTATCCCCTTTGGCATCTCCCCTCGTCTCATACCGATGCCCTCGATTCCCCGGTATCATGAGCATGGCATGAGCATGGATTGATTGCTTCTATTCTCTTTTTGTTCAATACTTTGTTGTGCACATTCTGTAGGCCTGACCCACCACGAGTTACCTCAACCTCCTTGATTGCAGCTAAAACGGAACAAGCACTTCCGAACACCCAAATTGCTGCGAGTCCCACAGAAAGAACTCTTCTCATCTCTCTTCCTCCTCCTTTGAATAAAATGGCAATCCCAACCCACAACTACGAATTTTATGGCCTGCTAATTCTTGTGGTTCCCTAACGCCGCAAACCAGCCGCGCGGCTTTTTGCGGCGGCTGAATTAGCGTGGTTAGATGATCATTTGATTTTATTTTTCAATTTAGCTTTTAATTCATCTTCAACCTCTTTTTCAACATCTTCAACAGGAAATCTTGTTTTGCATTTCATCCGTTCATCTAAAAAAGATTGAAAACTTCGACTGTTGCGTATAGCTTCAACCTCAGCTTCAAAATCATCTGCACGACTGAGAATAAATTCTTCTCCATTTGCCAGCAGTAAAACGGATTCTTTCCGGGCGAAACCGAAAATCTGGGCAAATTCAATTTTTTCTTTTTCAATATCTATAGCTTTCATATTGTCACCTCTTTGCCTCTGATAAAAAGAACATTGTGCTTTTTCATCCCGACTGAGATAATAATGACTGTAACAATGCCATTTTCAACTTCATAAAATATCCGGTACTTACCGACTCTCAACTCCCACGGGGCGATAGGGTTATCTCGCAGCTTTTTCCTGTTTCTGGTTTCTTTGAACGGCTCGTATATTAACTGCCCTTTGATACCGGTCAGTATTTCTTTTCGTTCATATACTTTGAACCTTTAGCGCGGCATTTGACTCGTTCCAATAATAAAGATCATGTTTCCGTCATTTCCGAGATGCCGATCTCCCGGTCGTGGATGCCGATAAGATAGAGCAGGCCGTCCAGCCCTACGCTGGAGATGGCGTTGGAGGCCCTTTGCCGGACCATTGGCTTGGCGTTGAAGGCGACCCCTAAGCCGGCAATGGAGATCATGGGCAGATCATTGGCGCCGTCGCCCACGGCGATGGTCTGCTGGAGATCGAGGTTTTCCTTGGCGGCGATCTCTTTCAAAAGTTGCGCTTTTTTCTCACCATCGATAATTTCTCCCTTCACGTTACCGGTTACAACACCTTTTTTTATCTCAAGCTGGTTGGCGTACATATAATCAAAACCGAGGCGCTTTTCTAAATATTCTCCCATAAAAGTAAGCCCCCCCGACAGAATCCCCAATTTGTATCCCAGCCGTTTGAGGGTTTTGGCCGCCAGGCCGACACCCTCGGTGAGCGGCAGTTGACGCGCAATGGTCTCCAGCTGCTCAACTTGTAACCCCTTTAAAAGGGCGACCCGTTCGCGAAAACTCTCCTTAAAATCCATCTCGCCGCGCATGGCCGCTTCGGTAATTTGGGCCACTTTAGCACCCACCCCGGCCAACTTGGCCAGCTCCACAATCACCTCGGCCTGGATCAAGGTCGAATCCATGTCAAAAACCACCAACTTTCTGTTTTTACGGTAGATATTGTCAACATGAAAAGAGATATCAATGCCGGTATTTTGGGATATATCCATAAACCGTTTGCGCATGTCGAGGATACTGAACGGTGTTCCACTGACCGACAGCCGTACGCTGGCCTTTGGGTTTGGCTGCGGTTTTGTCAGAGAGATGCGGCCGGTGAGACGGGTGATGCGGTCAATATTCAACCCATTTGCGGTAATAATTGCCGCCACTGACGAAATCTGCCGAGCGGAAATGGTTTTGCCCAAAAGGGTGATAATCCGCCGCTCCTTGCCCTGGGCGTGGACCCATTTTTCATAATTTTCCGGTGCAACCGGTTTGATGTCGATCCGGAGACCCGAGTTGTGGCCTTCAAACAGCATATCTTTAAAGATGGCGGAAAAATCCTTGGAATGGGGGATTTCGGCCAAGATCCCTAGGGAAATATAGTCATGAATGACCGCCTGGCCGATATCGAGAATGTTGACGTTATATTCGGCCAATATTCCGGTAAATTTGGCATCCAACCCTTTACGGTCTTTCCCGGTGATGTTGATTAAAACGATGTCGCTCATATGCAATGTTCCTTTGGACGCTGAATAAAGATGCTTCGCTTGTACCGCTTTTCGACAGTGATTGCCAATAAATTTTTGTAGGCGTCCAGACCGATTTCCTGTATACTCTTTTTGACCCGGATTTTGCACGCCACGGATGGGTTCATTGGCAAGGCAGCAAGGGCGAAGCTGTATTCTCATACCGCGAGCCCTTGATAACGCAGCCAATGGACGCAGCCCGGGAGCGTCCGTCCGGACGGAAATGTTACCAACTGTTATCAATGTCAAAACACCCAAACGGTGTTTAGGAAATAACCGTAAACATATGCTAACAAGCTGAAATATCAAATATAAATAATTTTCCGGTAAAATTTCATGCAAAATTCGGGTTCAATTCGGTAGAGCTGTTGGTGTTTTGAAAATGCACGGTCTGAAATTTGCACTTCAATTGCCCAATATTGGACGTATTGTTCCCTGTTCGGCTTCAAAAAGGAAACAATTGACCCCAATTCCGTTACATTCCACAATAGAATCAGATACATTGCGTCATGGTGGTGGTTTGAACAGAATCGAAGTGAACCGATGTTGAACCTGCTCAACGATATCTCCCTTGCCACAATGAATACCCTGCAGATGAATGTCCGTGCGGACCGCTTTTGTCGTATTCGCACTGAATCAGAGTTAGGGATGTTAATTGCCGACGGGCGCCTTCAGAGCGGCCGGTGGTTTGTCCTGGGTGGAGGCTCCAATATCCTTTTTACCCAAGATTACGATGGGCTGATTCTAAAGATGGATATCAAAGGGGTTCGGGTTGCCTTGGAAGATTGCGATACGGTTCTGCTTGATGTCAAGGCCGGCGAGAATTGGCCTGACCTGGTAGCCGCTGTGGTCGCCAAAGGATGGGGCGGAATCGAAAACCTTGCCTTAATCCCCGGCACCGCGGGCGCCGCGCCCATCCAGAATATCGCCGCCTATGGCCACAATTTGAGTGACACGCTGGTGTCGGTGGACGCCGTTGATTCGCAAAGCGGCAAGAACCGACGATTTACGGCTGAAGAATGCAAACCGGGTTACCGCACCAGTGTGTTCAAAGAGGACCTGAAAAATCGGTACATCATTACGGGAATCCGCCTACAACTTACCAAAAAACCTCGACTGAATACCACCTACCAATCGCGGTACGAGTCTGTTGATCAGGAACTGGCGGTCATTGCCAACCCACCTTATCGGGTGAGTGATGTTTTCCAGGCCATCGTCAATATCCGGCGCCGGAAATTGCCAGACATAGAGATCGTCGGGTCGGCCGGCAGTATTTTTAAAAATCCGGTCGTCACCCGTGAGACCCTGCTGAGGATTCGTAAAACTTGCCCCGGTATCCATTTTTATCCGCTTGAGCAGCTTTCCTACGGGCATATCGACACCCAAAAAGGAACGATCCCGGAGCGGGTGAAAATCCCGGCCGCCTGGTTGATCGAGGAAACGGGCTGGGCCGGCAAACGGGTCGGCTCTTGCGGTATATGGCCGACACAGCCGTTGAATATCGTCAATTATGGCGGTGCTACAGCCATGGATATTTTAGACCTTGTTAACAGCGTTAAAGCTCGGGTCTTGAAAAAATACGGCGTGCAATTGGAACTCGAAATTGAACTTGTGTCCTGAATTCGGAAACTGACGTTTCCGGGGCTTTTTAGGTTCTACCGACGGCAACGGGTTGCCGCCCTATATGCTTATTACACCAAAGGCGTGATTGCTCCTATTTTTTACCCAAAAGCCTGTTTTTATCCTTTCGGTACGCTCTTTTGCCCCCCAACAACCTCCTTTTTGCTGGTAATATCGCTTTTTTCGATATACTGATATATTCGTTCTTACGCTTCCTTCAAGATTTTTAAACGGGAGGTTTGCATGAAAATTCTCAAGATTGATCATCTCGGAATCGCGGTGAACAGCATCGACGTGGGCAGAACATTCTGGTCGGACATCCTCGGTCTCGATTTTGAAGGGGCCGAAACCGTGGAAGAGCAGAAGGTCACCACCGCCTTTTTTCCTGTGGGCGAGAGTGAAGTGGAGTTGTTGGAATCCACCGCACCTGACGGGCCTGTGGCCAAGTATATCGAAAAACGGGGGCAGGGGATTCAGCATATCGCTTTTCGCGTGGCCGATATTGATGCAGCCTTGGCGGAACTCAAAGCAAAAGGCGTGCAGTTGATCGACCAGGTGCCCCGCAAAGGCGCGGGCGGCGCGAAAATCGCCTTTTTACATCCCAAGGCGACGGGTGGGGTTTTGGTCGAACTGTGCCAGCGCGATTAATGGCTTTATAAAAAGGCCCTTTTTTGCCCAATATCAGCCTCAGACTCAAAATTTCATCTGCGAAATATTACCAATATTCTTCCGGTTAAATTTTTCGTCTTCCTTGAGCCTGAACAAAAATTGACCTTTTCTTTGGCCATCCCTTGGGTCTATGTGGGCACATTGTATTAAAATACATAGTTAGAAATCAATTGATTCATAGGAGACATTCATGAGCGAAGATTCACGGTATCAACAGTGGGTAGAGCTGGCATCCAAGCAACTCAAGGGTCGTCATCCCGACGGGCTGACCTGGGAAAGTCCCGAAGGCATTGCCATCAAACCACTTTACACCCAAGCGGATATAAAGGAGCTGCCGTCGGTGGGATCCCTGCCCGGATTTGAGCCTTTTGTGCGGGGTCCCATGGCCACCATGTATGCCGGACGACCCTGGACGATTCGCCAGTACGCCGGTTTTTCAACGGCCAGGGAATCCAACGCCTTTTACCGCCGCAATCTGGCCGCCGGTCAAAAAGGGTTGTCTGTCGCCTTTGACCTGGCCACCCACCGCGGCTATGACTCGGATCACCCCAGGGTGCGCGGTGATATCGGTAAGGCAGGCGTGGCCATTGATTCGGTGGAAGATATGAAAGTGCTGTTTGATCAGATTCCGCTGGATCAGATGTCGGTCTCCATGACCATGAACGGTGCCGTACTGCCCATCATGGCCATGTATATCGTGACCGCCGAGGAGCAGGGGGTTGAGCATGAACAGCTCATGGGCACCATTCAAAACGATATTTTAAAAGAGTACCTTACTCGCAATACTTATATCTATCCGCCGGAGCCCTCCATGCGGGTCGTGTCCGATATCATGGGTTTTTGTTCGCAGAACATGCCTAAATTCAACACCATCAGCATCAGCGGCTACCACATGATGGAGGCGGGTGCCGATTCGGTGTTGCAGACGGCCTTTACCCTGGCCAACGGGGTGGAGTATGTCCGTGCGGCCCTCAAGTCGGGACTGGATATCGATGCCTTTGCGCCGCGGCTGTCGTTCTTTTTCGGCGTCGGCATGAACTTCTTCATGGAGATCGCCATGCTGCGGGCGGCCCGCTTTTTATGGCACCGCTTGATGAAGCCCTTCAATCCCAAGAATCCGCGTTCATCCATGCTGCGCACCCATGTGCAGACTTCGGGCTGGAGCCTGACCGAACAGGATCCATACAATAACGTCATCCGGACCACTTTGGAGTGTCTGGCAGCGGCCCTGGGCGGGACGCAATCGCTGCACACCAACTCCTTTGACGAGGCCATCGGGCTGCCCACCGACTTCAGCGCCCGCATCGCCCGCAACACCCAGATCATCGTGCAGGAGGAATCCAAGGTCTGCAAGGTGGCCGATCCCTTGGGCGGCGCCTATTACATCGAAGCCTTGACCAACGAGATTGTTGAGAAGGCCCAGGCAATCATTGATGAGGTGGAAAATCTGGGCGGTATGGCCAGGGCCATTGAGTCGGGCATGCCCAAGATGCGCATCGAGGAGTCGGCAGCCAAACGGCAGGCCCGGATCGATCAGGGCAAAGAGGTGATCGTCGGTGTCAATAAATATCAGATCGAGGAAAATATCGATTTTGACGTGCTGGAGGTTTCCGAAGAGATTCGTAATCAGCAGGTGGCGCAGCTTGAACAACTGCGGGCCGATCGCGATAGCGCTGAAGTGGAAGCGGCTCTGGCGGCAATTGCCAATGCGGCGGAAAAGGACGGCAACCTTTTGGAAGCGGCGCTTCCGGCGGTGCGGGCCCGCGCCACCGTGGGTGAAATATCCGACGCCATGGAAAAGGCATTTGGGCGCTATGTAGCCACGACCCATATGATTTCAGGTGTCTATGCCGCCGAGTACGAAGGAGATGCCGTGTTTAACAAGATCAAGGCGCGCACCGATGCTTTTGCCGAAAAAGAGGGGCGCCGTCCGCGGATCCTGATGACCAAAATGGGGCAGGATGGTCACGACCGAGGGGTTAAAGTAGTGGCCACGGCCTACGCCGATCTGGGTTTTGATGTGGATATCAGCCCCATGTTTCAAACACCCGAAGAGGCGGCGCGCATGGCCGTTGATAACGATGTGCATGTGGTGGGCGTTTCGAGCCTGGCCGCAGGCCATCGGACACTGGTGCCGCAACTGGTGGAGGCTTTGAAAGAGACCGGTGGTGGAGGTGTTATGGTGGTGGTGGGGGGTGTGATCCCGCCGGGCGATTATGACCGGTTGCACGAGGCGGGCGCAGCGGCGGTCTTCGGGCCGGGAACACCCATTACCCAATCGGCGTCTAAGGTGTTGGATTTGTTGGAAGCGTAATAGACTATGTGTAGGGCGTATTCGGCGTATAGTTCATGGGTGTATGGAATGTACCCCATTGAACCGGAGTGCAACCGCCATTCACTTGTTGAAAGGGTACCGCTTGACGACTCCCGATGATTTTATCAGCGGTGTGCGCCGGTGCGACCGCCGCATCCTTGCCAAAACCATCACCCTGATGGAAAGCCGGCGGCCCGACCACCGCCGGGCCGCCCGCGAAGTATTGGGCAGACTGTTGCCGTTTGCGGGAAAAGCAGTGCGAATCGGTATCACGGGGGTTCCCGGGGTGGGCAAAAGCACCTTTATCGAAGCCTTTGGCTTGCAGTTGATTGAAAACGATCACAAAGTGGCGGTACTGGCTGTAGACCCTTCCAGTACCCGTAGCGGCGGATCAATTATGGCCGACAAAACCCGCATGGAAAAGCTCTCCCATCACCCTGACGCCTTTGTGCGGCCTTCACCGTCGGGCGGCGCCTTGGGCGGTGTGGCCGCCCGGACCCGTGAGGTGATGTTGATTTGCGAAGCGGCCGGGTTTGATGTGGTGCTTATCGAAACCGTGGGGGTGGGGCAATCGGAAACCGCTGTCGCCGGTATGACCGACTTCTTTTTGGTGTTGATGCTGGCCGGCGCGGGAGACGAAATTCAGGGAATTAAAAAGGGTATCCTGGAGCTGGCCGATACGTTGGTGATCAACAAGGCCGACGGCAACAACATCCGGCGTGTCCAAAAGGCCCAAAAAGAGTTGCAGGCGGCCATGCATTTTTTGCGTCCCGCTTCTATGAATTGGTCGCCGCCTGTGTTGACCTGTTCGGCCTTTGAAAACAAGGGGCTAGACAAGGTTTGGGAGACCATTTTAACACATCGGCAAACCCTGCAAAAGAGCGGTGAGCTGGACGCTAAACGGCGCCGTCAAGCCGTGGATTGGATGTGGGCGCTGGTGGAAGAGGGGCTTAAAGAGCGGCTCCGTTCCCATCCGGCGGTCCAATCCAACCTGCCTGGCATCGAAACAGCGGTGGCTCAGGGCGAGATGGAGGCGGTCCTGGCCGCCCAAAAAGTATTGGGGTTTATGGAAACGCCCCTAAATGATGATCCTATCGATTAGGTTATCCTTTCAATATGATGTCTGACGAAAAATCCGTTCGCCTCAATGAGGCGTTTGCCGCCGCTGATCACTTTCAATTCCAAGGGCCGGTTGTTTCCATCGAACACCATGGTTGCGGCCGGATTCATAATACCTTCAAGGTGGTCAGCCAAAAGGGAGGAATTCGTCGGCAATGGGTTTTGCAGCAGCTCAATCAAGCAGTGTTGCCCGATCTTGAGGCGGTTACCCATAATATGGTTGCCGTCACCCGCCATTTGCGGCAAAAGCGAAAACGCGCAACCAGATTCCACCCCGTGCTCACACCGGTTGCGAACCATGTCGGCGGCTATCTTCACCAAACTAAGGCGGGCCATGTCTGGCGGGCGTTTGTATGGATTGACGGTAGGGGCTATGAGAAAGCGGACCGACCGGAAATCGCCCATACGGCGGCTCGGGCGGTGGGCCGATTTCACGCCGATTTGATCGATTACAACGGGCCGTCTCTCGCTACCACAATTTCCGATTTTCACCATGCCGCCAAACGGCTTGAACAACTTGATCAGGCAGTGGCTGGTGATGCTTGCGGCCGGCTGGAAAAGGTTGCCGGAGAGTTGGCTGCCGTGGATAACATCCGCTATCTGGCTGAAACAATTCCTGCGGCGGAGCTTCCACAGCGCATTGTTCACAACGACCCCAAACTCACTAATATTCTTTTTGATCAACAAGGGGTGAAAGCGCTTTGCCTGATCGATTTTGACACGGTGATGCCGGGAACGATCCTGCACGATTTTGGGGACATGGTCCGCGCCATGACCAATTGCGCCGGCGAGGGCGCCCGGCCCGAAGCGGTCTCTTTTGATGCAACAATATACAACGCCGTCGAACAAGGGTATTTATCGGTGATGGGCGCTTTGCTGACACCCTATGAAAAAGTGTTGTTACCCAAAGCGGGACTTGTGCTGACCTTTGAACTGGGTGTACGTTTCTTAACCGATTTTCTTGATGGGGACCGCTATTTTTCCGTCACGCACCCCGACGATAATTTAAACCGCTGTAGGGTTCAGTTGGCGCTTTTCAAATCGATGCAAGCCAAGCTGACCGCATCTCTTCAGGGTTCTTTTTTCGGATAATCAAATTCCAGCAATGTTGATGGGGCGCTGCTCACCGTTGCCCATTGATTGGTTTCAAAGCGAATTACCACCATACCGCAAGTGGGAACATTGGCGATGGGTTCTCCACCAAATTTGTTGGCCAATCGGGTTATCTCCGGATTGTGGCCCACAACCATTACTGCGGAAAAGCGGTCGTCAAAACGCTCAATGATATTTATCATTTTACGCCCGCTGCTCCCGTAAATCGATGGGTCGACGATCACCTTGTCCGGATCCATATCCAGATAGGGGGCTAAGATTTCAGCCGTGGTCAACGCCCGTAACGCAGAGCTGCTGACAATAACATCAGGTTGACGGGGCCGCTTTTTCAGCCGCCTTCCCATCAGAATCGCGTTTTTATAGCCGCGCTTTTTTAGCGGTCGGTCGTGATCGGCTAATGGCAAATCTTTCCAGCTTGATTTGGCGTGGCGGACCAAAAAGAGAATACGGGATGGATGTAGCATAGGATTCTCGCTTTCCGGTTTGTCATTTGTGACTAAATGATGTTACATTTTCGTTTAAATAGTAGCGTAGCAGGCAAGTGTTGTCTATCCGGGCAAATTGAGTGACAGGGGAGAGGAAATCGATGAAACGTATCCTGACCATCGCCGGTTCCGATTCCGGCGGCGGGGCCGGTATCCAGGCTGATTTGAAAGTGATCACCGTATTCGGCGGGTTTGGCATGAGCGCTGTTACCGCTGTAACCGCGCAAAATACTGTCGGGGTTCATGGGGTTCATGCTGTGCCGCCGGAGTTTATCGCCCGGCAGATCGATGTGGTGATGACCGATATCGGTGCGGACGCTGCCAAAACGGGGATGTTGGCAACCCCTGAAATTGTTACGGTTGTGGCCGACGCGGTTTCGCGGCATCACATTGAGCCTTTGGTGGTGGACCCGGTGATGGTGGCTAAAAGCGGTGATGTACTTCTGGCCCAAGAGGCGCAGCAGGCGCTGAAAACCGTGCTGCTGCCTTTGGCTTCTGCGGTGACCCCCAATTTACCCGAAGCGGAAGTATTGTGCGGATTTGCCGTGCGAGACCAGGAATCAATGCGGGCCGCCGCCCGTGAAATCCACCAGATGGGGCCAACGCATGTAATCGTTAAAGGGGGCCATCTCGACGGCCGGGCCGTGGATATCCTTTTTGACGGCGGCGGGTTTACCACTTATGATGGACCGCGCCTGGTTCAAAACAACACCCATGGCACCGGGTGTAGTTTTTCAGCGGCCTTGGCAACCTTACTGGGTCAGGGGGTGGACATCAAGGCTGCGGTGGATCAGGCCAAGCAGTACATTACAAGAGCGATTGAGGCAGGGCTCCCCATCGGAAAAGGGCATGGTCCTACTGATCCATATTCCCATATCCGTCACCTTTTGGCTTCCTAAATAGCCTGATTTCTGCGTTGCGCTTCATTTCGGCATGTTTGCGGCGCGCTCATTGTACGCCACATCAACTGAAAAGAGAATACCAGCCCCAAGAGTTGCAGCGCGGCATAGGCTTTTGAAAAATGTTAATGTTTGTTCAAGAGCCTGTCTGACAGCCGTCTTTTAAATTTCTTTAAAATTTTCAGTGGGTGATCATCAATGGGAAATATCAGTGGGTTTGACATTTTAAACCTAGGCTGAGACCATCCCAGACAACCAATTTTTAAC